>Ga0207695_10000483_pt1 | contig 85395 bp, 61 predicted proteins | sample KBSC54metaG_FD_184354 | JGI IMG/M metagenome (GOLD analysis project Ga0207695, IMG submission 184354) | Corn rhizosphere microbial communities from Kellogg Biological Station, Michigan, USA - KBS C5-4 metaG (SPAdes) (version 2) | ecosystem: Host-associated > Plants > Roots > Rhizosphere > Soil...
TGGTTGATCCTGACGGTCTGGGTAACGTAACCTACATACGTGATCCGAAGGCTGCCATTCGCAGGCGCGGTGATCTGAAAATTACCGCTGGAGTCCGTGGTGGTGCCACGGTTGGTCCCTTCGACGGTTACAGAAACTCCCGCCAGCGGTTGAGCGGCTTCCCCGGTAACGTTACCGACGATCCGCAGGTCCGCAGTGTCTGTGGCTTGCGCATGGACCGAGGCATGAAAAACACCCGCAACCAGCAACAGAAGCGTGAGCATGAAAGGTCTGAGCGCTGTACAAACCGCTCCCCATTCAGTACAATTTTCCCCATAGCTGGGATTTCTTATTATTTGCATCAGAAATAGATCGTCGTTATAGCTGCAAATAATATTCCCGCGGAGAAAGCGGGGAGTCAGGAGACGTGGAGAAAGCGCGGGGACGCGGAGAACGCAGGAGAGACTTGTCTCAGGGGACCGTGATCACACGGGAAGAAGGAGCGACACCATTCTCATTAACAGCCTCGATCTTGAAGTAATAGGTTTTTTCCTTATCCATTCCTTTGTACCAATAATCGTTGGCGTCATATACCATGATACAGGTGTACAGCTTGTCAGGCTCCGTGCCGAGATAGATATTATAGGCGTAAGCATTTGTCACCGGTCCCCACTTCAGCCATGCGCTGCGCTTGTCTTTTTCGGTTCGGAGGACGATGAAATCTCTTACGGTATCCGGCAGCGGTCCTGTGCCCTTACCGAATGCGCGAAGACCGCTGATCGCGAATTTGCCGGTGGGCATATGGATATTTTCGAGCCGGATATAGCGAATGCCTGCCGGCTCGGCCAGCTGCACATAGTCGTGAGGGACGTCGGTATGGTTGTCGCTCTTATCGATGAGCACGCGCCAGTGCCGCTGGTCGGTCGATCCCAGCAAGCGGTATTGGTGATAGATATCGGTCTGCTTGCCCAGGAATTCCGCATCCTGATCGGCATAATTAATCTGAACGGCATAAACGGTTGAAAGGTTGCCCAGATCCGATTGGATCCATTCTCCCTTGTCGCCGGTGGCAGCGCTCCAGTACGTCTTTATGTCCTCATCGACGGCATCGTTTGCCGGATGTGCCGGGCTCAGCGCGGAGGAAACCAGCACCGGCTTTTTATAGTTCAACAGCATCCAGCCCGTGAAACGGCCGCTGGGTACATAGTGCGGATAATCGCCAAAGTCCGCGTCCATATACATCACCCCATCTTTGTCAAACCCCGCGGGCCAAATGCCTAACCGTCTTTCGAAACTGTTCTTCACCGCAATGGTGATCGTGGAGATATGCCAGTAGCGGCCCTCCTTGCCGGTAAACGTACTGCCGTGGCCTGCGCCCCGTGCGAACCCGCCGGGATGAAACGAAAAGGGGTCCGACTGCGGCTTGTCGAAAGGCCCCAGCGGGCCATCGCCCACCACAACTCCATCCGCATAACCGCTGAACTCCGTACCTGGCGCGCCATACTGCAGATAGTATTTCCCTCCGTGTTTGGTCATCCAGGAACCTTCGATAAAGGGATCGAGGAATGTGTTGTCCATATGTTCTCCGAAACGTTGCCATCCAAAACGCCACGGTTGCAGCAGGTAGAGCTCCTTCCGCGTTCCGATGGGTTGCATCGTCGCCCGGTTCAGCTCGATACCATATATCGGATAAGCATTGCTGCTTCCGTTGTACATATACAACCGGCCGTCGTCATCGGTAAAAAAGGCCGGATCCCAGCCGCCGATATCGAATGAATCGACCAGCGGTTTCCATTGATTTGCTTTGGGATTTGTACTCATCCATATGCTGAAATTGCGCATATACGTGGAACCGAAGACGATCATTGTATCTCCGATGATGCCTACGGCCGGCGCACAAAGCTCATCGTATCCTTTATTCCAGGGACGAAGGAATTTCCGGGGCATGAATTTCCAGCTGAGCATATCGGAGCTCCACCAGTAACCCCACTGGTTCGTGCTGAACAAATAAAAATCTCCTTTGTAATTCACGATGACGGGGTCGGCCGTCGCACGATGACGGCCCCATTGCGTAAAGTCGGGAATAGGCGTATAACCGTAATCCAGGTTGATGGGGTTACAGTAGGTCTTTTCCGGAGTGGGGCCTGCGGGAGGGGACTGCTGTGCCCTGGCGCATGCCGGGACGACGACGATCATTATGCAGAACAATACCTTCATAATTGGTTATTTCAACGCCTGGTCCTTTTCTTTTTCCAAAAAACCGGAAGATTCGGTTACACCTTTGGTGTCCCAATTCATCAGGGCCTCGTCGGGCACGACATTGACGGGCGTAGTATGCGAGCCATTCGGTTCATTGTACCCGACGTTCTGCTGGCGGTTATAAACGGAGATAAGCGACCACCTCGCTCTGTCGGACAGATTGGCCTCGCTGCGATGCAGCAGGTTGCTGTGGAAGAACAGCGCGTCGCCGGGCGCCAGTTCGACATAAACCAACGGCATGGTCCTGAGAGCCAGATCGACATAATGCTGCGAAGCCCCTACCTGTTCGCCGGAAAAGCCATGTTCGATGCGTCCCATTTTGTGTGTCCCCCCGATCACCTGCAGACAACCGTTCTCGCGGGTAGCCTCCGTAATGGCCACCATCACCGATACCATCTGGTCCGGGAACAGGAACTCATTCTTATACCAATACCCGTAATCCTGATGCCATTCCCAGGCCCCGCCTACCTTAGGTTCTTTCTGCATCAGCTTGCTATGAAAATGACACACGGGCGATTTCCCCTCGAGCAGAATGTCGACAGCATCTATAATCCGCTTGCTGCGCGTAAGCAGGCCATAAGCGTCGTCGCCGGGATTATACCATAGCGTCAGTTTGGTTTTCTTGCCGGTGAGATCGTTGAGATCGAAGGCATGTTTGGACAGGGTGGCGTCCCCTGTGGCGATGCCATACAGTTTGGCAGTCTCATCGGGTTCCAGGAAGCTCCTGATAATCAGATACCCGTCCCTGTTATAGTCGGCCAGCTGTTGCCGGGTCAGTTGAAAGGACTTCATACTCGTTGGTTTAATAATGCAAATTTAATTCAATTGCGGCGCCTGAAAACCCAATTTCTTCAGTCCATTCCGAACGTCCGGTATATGCATGAACAGACGCCAGATCAGACCGCTGCGATAATTCTCGATCATAACCACGATGGGACCTTCATCGATGGCCAGATGCGTCTTTGCATACCAGTTCCGCGATTCGCTGAACCCATCGGCAAAACCATATGGACCCCAGATCTTGTCGCCCAGGTCATAATAAAAATGCCTCAGGGCCTGCATACTGTATTCGGGAGTGTAAGGGAACGAGGACAAGGCCGCCGTCGGTTGTATCACACCCCTATCGTCCTGCGGACAATGAGCGACATAGCCTTTATAGCTGTCGCCTGCTGTGAGACCCCAGCAATTCTCTCCATAACCCTTGAACTTCTTCGGATTGTCGATACAGTAAGCCCTGTTGATCAGGGTGTGGTTGCGCGTCTGTTCGGCATAGTCGATGCCATGGTCGTCCTTCAGACCGTTGGGATCGACACCCATGAAGGTATATTGTTCGAAGAATAGCGGTCCACCGTATTCGAAATTGCCCAGCGGAAGGGTGATGCCATAATATTGTTTGCCATTGCGCCAGGAGCTGCTTTTCACCCAGCAGGATTCGTAGAGGTCCCGCGAAATGGGATGCGTCGGCGAAGACGCGGACAGGACATACGTGATGAGGGCTTCATCCCATCCGAAGACGGGAAAGTTCATGTTAAAATCGTTGGTCGGGCTCCAGTGCCAGTAGAGCTTGCCGGAGCCGCCATTGCTGTGCCAGTTCCAGTCGGCATCCGACCACATCGCCGTAACGCGGTTTCGGAAATAGGTTTCCATCGGGCTCTTCGCGTTGAAATATTCTCTCGCGCAAAGAAGACCCATCATCAGGTAGGATGTTTCCACAATATCCGCGCCGTCGTCGAGCCGGCCGAAGGGGATCGTCTTCCCGGTGGCGCCATTCATAAAATGCGGGTAGATCCCGTGATAGCAATCGGCATGTGTGAGAAAATCGACGATCTTGACGAGCCGGCGTAAAGCGGTGTCGCGGCCGATCCATTTCCTGTTTACAGCGACGATCGTCGCCAGGATCCCGAAACCCGTGCCGCCGATGGCGCAGGCCTCCGGTCCGAAGGTGTCTTTGCTGAAATTGGGTTCTCCCTCTGCTTCATTGATATAATCCCAATAATATTCGGCATGGACGGTATTGTCCCGCTCCCTTGCCAGACCGCTGACCGGATGCGCGAAGTCCCAGAAATAGCGGAAGGTCTGTCGTTGAACAACATCCAGCAGGGCCGAATCGGAGAGGCCCCGGACCACGCCGACAGGCCGGATAGCGGTCTGTGAATGCGCCGGCGGGGTGAAGCAACAAACCAGCACGATGGCGATACAGGTTTTTTTCATTTCGTTAGTTTATCCATGGACTTTCGAATCCCAATTTTTTAAGACCGGCGTGTACCTCGGGGCAGCTCATGAAGAGTCTCCAGAGCAGCGCACTGCGATAGTTTTCGATCATAACCGGCTCGGGGCCCTGGTCTATGGCAAGGTATCTTGGAGGAAACCATGCGGCCTTTTCGCTGAAGGCATCATAAAAACCATACTTCCCCCAAAGTTTTTTCCTCATGTTGTCGTACCAATACCGGATCGCCGCCATGGACTGATGCGGCGTATAGGGGAAGGACGAGATCGCCGCGGTGGGTGAGATCACCCCCAGGTCATGCCTGAGATCGGGAGCGTGCGCGGCATAGCCAACCACGGAATAGCTGGCCGTCAACCCCCAGTTGTCCTTCCCGTAACCCGCAAAATGTTTGGGGTTGTCGACACACCAGGAGTAATTGATGATGGATTGCGTGACGTTCTCTTTCCAATAATCCGCATAACGGTCTTTCAGCCCCCGCGGGTCGAGACCCAGATAGGAATATTGCGACCAGAACAATGGGCCGCCGTGCGGCGGGTCGCCCTGCATATGCAAATGCAGCGTGTCATTTTTATAGTAGCTGATCTTATCGATAGCGCCGTTTTCCGCCCAGCCTTCATGATATACTTCCGCGGGAACTCCATGGGTCGGCGAGGATGCGGCTAACACATACAGGATCAGGCATTCGTTATAGCCATGGACGGGGAAATTCATTTTCCAGCCGTATGTCGGGCTCCAATGCCAGAACAGGACGTTCTGACCACCATTCCGGTACCAGTCGAAATCCACGTCTCGCCACAATGCATTGATCCGGGCGGCCAGCCTTTTTTCCTCCCGACTGCCGTCCTGATAGAATTGCCGGACGCAGAGCAATCCCTGCAGGAGATAGCAGGTTTCCACGATATCGCCGCCGTTGTCCTCCCTTCCGAACGGCTTTACGTGACCCGTGGTATCGTTCAGCCAGTGGGGCCATGCGCCATGGAAACGATCGGCTTTTTCCAGGAAGGTCACGATCTTTTGAAAGCGATAGATGGCCTGCTCGCGCGTGATATAATGGCGATGGACGCCCGCCAGGATGGCCATCAGTCCGAAACCGCTGCCGCCCGTTGCGATGATGCCCCGGTCGTGATCGGGATAGACGTTATCCACATGGATACGCTCCGGCGCCATGCCGCTGTTCGGTTCGGCCCCGCGCCAGAAATATTCAAAGGATTGGCGTTCCACATAATCGAGCAATGCGGAGTCGGAATTTGGATTGGTCTTTTGTGCAGACGCGGTGGTTACGGTCATTGCGGCGGTACAAGCCAGAAGAAAGATGATATAGCCAAATTGTCTCATGTCCGCGTTTTTAGAGTGAGGGGCCCTGGAAACCCAGGCGTTTCATTCCCGCCTTTATCTCCGGGCAGCTCATAAACAGGTTCCACAGCAGACCGCTCCGGTAGTTTTCGATCATGACGATCTGGGGACCCTGATCGATGGCGAGGAAGTCGGGATCGTACCACACCGTGGACAGATTGAAAGCATCTATGAAACCGTATTGGTTCCAAAGCTTGTCGCCGAGGGTATAGTAAAAGAACCGCAATGCATTCATCGATTCGACCGGCGTATAGGGAAGGGAAGAGATGGCGGCAGTAGGGCTGATGACGCCATCGTCGTTGGTTGGGGAATGCGCGGAATAGCCGCCTTGTTCGTCGCTGGCTGTCAATCCCCAGCAAAGACTGCTATAGCCGAAATAGCTTTTCGGATCAGCCACGCAATACAGGTAGTTGATGCGGGTGTGCGCGGTATCCTGTGTCCAATAATTGGCGTAGGCATCCGAGAGACCGCGGGGGTCGATACCCATGAAGGAATAATGAGCAAAAAACAGCGGGCCGCCGTAATCGGGGCCGAGAGGCAGGGTTATGCCGTAAAAGCTCTTTTTGTTTTGCATAGCACCGTTGCGTGCCCAACCGTTGTTGTAAACAATTGCCGGGATACTGTCCGGGCTGGCGGAAGCCGCCAGGACATAGGTGATCAGGGCTTCGTCCCATCCGCTGACCGGGACATTGACGGCCCAGCTGTGGTCGGGACTCCAGTTCCAGTAGAGGACATTCTGCCCGTTTTGCCGGTACCAGTTCCAGTCGACCCCGGTATAAAGGCTATCTACGGAGGCCCTAAGGGTCGTTTCACCCGAATCGGTTGCGTTGTTGTAATACTGACGGGCGCAGAGCAGGCCCATCAGGAGGTAAGAGGTCTCCACGATGTCCCCGCCATCGTCCAGCGCGCTAAAAGGAACGGTGGCCCCTGTCGAGCCGTTTATCCAATGGGAAAAAGCGCCATGGTAACGGGTGGCCTTACCGGTCAGGAAACCAATGATGGTCGAAATGCGTGCCAGGGATTGCTGACGGGTGACGAATCCGCGCTGGGTGGCGGCAAGCATGGCCATGATACCGAAGCCGGTCCCGCCGGTAGTAACGACATCTCCGGAAGAGGTGCGTTCGCGGGCCATGCCGGAGACCGGATGACCGAAATCCCAGAAATATCTAAAAGTCTGTTGCTGGACGAGCGTCAGCAGGGCGCTGTCCGTAATCCTCGGGAACTTATCGGCGGAGTCGATAGCCGTCAGGAACTGAAAATCGCTTTGCGACGGGAGGTATATCTTTTCCTGGGATTGCAGAAAGGTAGTGAACCCGAACCCGTATTTTGTCAGCGGCTTCAGGGCTGAGCCGGGCTGAATGACCACGACGCTGTCCTTATTCTGATAGGTGACCGAATAGGCGACAGGCGCCCCGGAATTGTCCTTTAAGTAAAAACCGTTCGTCATGGAACTATGATCCACGGGCGCGGAGAACGAACATTTTATAACAGGGGACAAGCTGATGTTGTTATACGATGATCCCGAAGGTATGCCATTCACCGTGGTGCTGACCAGGTTGAACGGGCCCGGCGCGGGGGTGACGGCATTGGAGGAAGATGAGTGTTTGGAGCATCCCGCCGTCATCGCCGCCGCCATCACGAACCAAAACGAACGCATCATCATAGGCCTCTATTTTTTATATTGAAAAAACAACAGACTATCATTATTCCGGGCTGCCACGAGGACATTGCCATATTTAGCCGTATGCAACCATTTCAAATCCCGTACCTCGCCATGCACGTCGGGGAGAATGGAGGGCCGGCGGAACCGCGCGCTATCTCTATCGAATGAGAATAAGGTTGGACACAAGGCGTCATACTTCCCTTCATACGGCCTGGTACCGTAAAAATTCCCGCCTGCCAGGAAGTTTATAGCGTGGTCATTGCCTGGGAGTTGCGCAAAAGAGAATACCGGGGCCTCCTGCAATCCGTTCGGCAGATCCGTTCTTGTAAAATTTCCCTTTCCGTCGTTGATAAAACAGGAGGAGGTCAGGGTTTCCGCTTTGAGCTCGATATAGTTCCTGAACAGATCGTAAAACATATATTGTACATCCTTTCCCGCCACTTCGCTGTAGGTTAGATAATATTTCTTCAAAACGGGGATCTCACGCTCCAGCTCATCTTTCGGCAGGAATGTATATTCCTTGCCGTCTATCGTATAGCACATCAGTTGTTCGACCGTTCCATTCCCATCGAAATCCTTGACATATAGTTTCAGTGGTCCGTTCTTGCCTGCCCATAGTTTGGAATTGTGTCCCCAATTGCCGGCCAGCAGATCTGTCTTGCCATCGCCATTCACATCGGTGGCCAATAGGGTTTGCCAAAGACCGGTGGAATTCGGGATGTCGTGCTCCGAGAACTTCCCATGATCGTTGATAAATACTTTAATCGGCATCCACTCGCCCGTCACGATCAGATCGGGCCATCCGTCATTATTGAGATCCGCGAACTGAGCGCAGGTGGCGGTTCCAAGTTGTGTGAGCCGCATCGTGGTGTCCGTCGTAATTTCAAATTTCCCATGGCCGTCATTCAGCATCAGATAGGATTTCATCGGTGTTCCGAAGGCGGTACCCTCGGTTTTCGAAAGCGTCCCGATAAACACATCCATATCGCCGTCATGGTCGACATCGGCAACCGCAACACAGGATTTGTTGTACAGTTGCTGCACCATAAAATCAGGCTTGAGCTTAAAATGACCATGCCCGTCGTTGATAAAAAGCCGGTCCTGAAGGAACAAAGGCGAATTGATCGAAGGCTCGTTACCGCCGCTGATAACTAGCAGATCCTGGAACCCGTCGCCATTGGCGTCGAAAAAGACGGCGTCCACATCTTCGCAAAAGGCAAATTTGGCGAACATAGCCGTATCGACCGCTTCAAAGTTCCCGTCCCTTCGTTGCATCATCAATGCGCCCGCATGGCCGCGCGCTCCGCAAACATAAAAATCGCTCAATCCATCGTTATTGATATCGCCGACAGCCACCTTTGGTCCCCGTGTGCTTTCTTTGTGCGGCAAAAGGTATTGGACCGCAAAATCGTTGAAGTTATTCTCGATATGTTTCCAATCGCATTTGAACTGCGCGGTTATGTTCTGCAATCCCGGTTCTTTTGGCGCGAAAAAATCCGTGTAGCTGAACTTTCCGCCTGCCTCATTTTGGTCACAGGTGAGTATCTTGTCGATCGCGGGTTTTTTAATAACCTGGTATTTCTGATCGGGCCAGACGATCAGCAGGCTATCCGCCGTCAGGCTATCCAACCCGAAATGCAATTTGGTGTCGGATGAAGATTGAAAGCCGCGGGTCAGCATCAGTTCCTCATACTGTGTCACCGGTTCATTCTTCCCATTATGTGCAAACAACCATGCCTTCGAGCCGATGCCGAACCGGTTCATGCCGGTCCCTTTGAAAGAAATATCGAGATGGTCTTTCGGGGGCAATGTATTCTTCAGGACCACGGCGCGTTTGTCGATGCAGTTGATCACGAGGTCCAGGTTCCCGTCGTTGTTCAGGTCGGCATAAGCGGCTCCATTGAAATAGCCTTTCATCTTGCCCGTTCCCCAATCCTGGCTGACGTCTTTAAACCCTGCATCCAGGTTCCCTTTAAAGAGGAAGGGATGTGAGGAGCCATCGGGCATTTTGGAAACGGTCTGCTCATCGAACTCGTCGGACGTATTTCGGTTGACGTGTGCTGCCAGATCCGAAACGAACCGTACATAATCCAGATCGGTCGGACGTTTCACGATCCCGCTCGAAATAAACAGGTCCTTTTTCCCGTCGTTATCGAAATCGGCAAACAAGGGGCACCAGCTCCAATCCGTTGCGCTTACCCCATTCATGAGGGCAACATCGCTGAAACTGACCCCGCTGCCATTATTCCTTTGCAGGCAATTCCGCGAGACCTGGTCCTGGAAGCCATGCCCCTTTATCTTATACTTATAGATCTCCGGGTTTTCTTCGCTGCCGTATGTTTTTACCGTTTTTTCGTCGGGAGGCAGCATGTCTACAGTTACGATATCCGGTTGCCCGTCGTTGTTGTAGTCGGCAATATCGTTGCCCATGCTAAACCGGGAATAATGCCCGAAATGCTTCGCCCCGCATTCCGTGAAAGTCCCATCCCCATTGTTCAAATAATAATAGTCGTTTTCATGAAAATCGTTCCCGACATAGATATCGTCGAAACCGTCGTTATTCAGGTCCGCCACCGAAACGCCGAGTCCATATCCAAGATCGCTTTCATATATGCCTGCCTGTGCCGATACATCGGTAAATTTCCCGGTAGTGCTAACGTCATTTCTGTATAGGCGGCCGCCGGCATTGGGATCGAATTTCCTGCGCCGGCTGGTATCGCTCAGGTTTTCATTGGGGTGGTGCGATTGATTGAGGATAAAGCAATCCAGGTCCCCGTCGTGATCATAGTCGAAGAAAACGGCCTGCCCGGAAAAGGCGGCAAGATCCAACCCGTATTTTTTGGAGCTTTCGGTAAAAGTCCCGTTGCCGTTGTTGATGAACAGCTCATTATGACCTTTTAAATCATGCTCGCCCTGTACCGCGCAAACGTAGATATCCAATAACCCATCTCCGTTCACATCCGCCATCGTCGAGCCGGTGCACCAATCGGAAGTGCCGGCCACACCGGCTTTTTCAGTGATGTCCTCGAATTCAAAATTGCCCTTATTCAGATACAATTTGTTCCCGCCTTTGTGATTGGCCGTAAAATAGATATCGGGCAAACCGTCGTTATTGATATCGCCGATCGACACGCCGCCGCCGTTGTAGTAGTATAAAAAATATAAGATGCCGAATGCTTTGTGCTTCTCCAGCGTATTGGCAAAATCGATATTGGAATGCGAAGCCGAAACCGTCTCGAACAGGGTGGCCTTCGACTTACAGGAAAACTGGGAGAAAATTGACGATAAACAAACTGAAAAAAGGCAAACCCTCTTCATGACCCTTTCTTTTTTGCGCTTAGAATCCGATTAGAAATATCCTTATAAACCGCTATAAAATGCGAACGCATATGCGCCGATGTCGGTATCGTCTCGCCGTTACGAATCACCATGATGGCTTTTGAAGCTTCTTCCGGCATATGACAATTTATGCAATTATTTCTTAAAAAAACCTGATCGACGGTCGACGCCAGCTTGCAGGTATTGTGCGAAGTGGTGCTATGACAAGATTCGCACCTGACATAAAATTGCGCCGCCTGCTTACTTTCGTTCTTGTGCGCGTCGTGACAGCTGAGACATGTCATTTGACTATTCAGAAAGCACTTGCTGGCGGCCAGCATGCCGTATTGGTTACCGTGCACGTCTATTTCTCCGACCGGTCTCCCGGTGTCCTGCCGGAAGAAATCGAACAGGTTATCCCCGGGTTGCCAGCTGAAGGAAGGTTTAGATTTTGACAATCTGCCGCCATGACAAAGCCTGCAAAGATCGAGACTTTGCCGGCGCGTACCTTTTGCGGGGTTGAAGATGGCGTGCCCGGTCTTTTCACCGGGATTGCTCTCGTGGAAGGCAACGTGTTCCAAACCGGAGCCATGACATTTTTCACATTCGACGCCCAGGATATAGTTCGTTTTGGAAAATTCATCGGCTTTCGAATCTTTATTGGTCGTCTCCTGGAACCAGGTGGAATGGCATTCCAGGCACCGCGTAGTGATCGGTCTGTTAAAATCCGCCTTCCGGGAATAACCGGGGCTGATCGTCCATTCATTGGTTTCGGCGAAATACGTCAATGGCAATTCGAACAGGTAATTATGGAACCAGTAGATGCTTGTCTGGCCGCGTTTTCCCGATCCCACGATAATATCGAACGGCCTGGACAGCTTGGGGACGCCGGACAAATAGGCCGTCTGGTAGAAACTATCCCGTTTTCTCTCCGCGGCAATATAGACCTGATCGTTGATAAAAAACCGGTTGGCGCTGTCAAAGTCGCCTTTTAGCGTTTGCCTGTTTGCAGGAGCGGTCGTCAAATGATGAAAAGACTGCAAATGCTGCTCATAGATAGCCGCATGACATCGGGCGCAGGTCTGCGACCCCGCAAATTGCATTCGCGCCGGTTCGTTCTCCGGCGTCTTTTTATTTTGAGAGCAATTTTCAAGTGTCAACAAACCGAAAATGGCAATTATCAGGAGGCCGGTGACTAGCTGGTATTTCCGGAGGGTAATCATCTTTCAAAAAAAAAGAGCACGCACTCGGCGTCGTGCTCTTTTATCGAACGGTTTTAGAAAGCTATTGCTTGTTGGTGTACAGGGCTTTAACGTCGGATGCCGACAAAGCCGTACCATATAGTCTGAATTGGTCGAGGTAATTACCGGTTTCCCACATCTGGCCCCAGCCAAAATTGGGGACATTGGCATTTCCGCCGATATCGAATTCAGCGATCTTGCCGGCATCCATATTTGCAGGGCCATGTCCCGGCCAGGCTTGGGTGTTCGGATTGGCGTTTCCGTCGACATACAGTGTCATCACCGAAGTGGTTGCATCGTAAACGAAGGCCAAATGGTGCCAATTGTTATCCATTACCCCGTGGACTGCTGTCGAGCCCAGCCACTGAAACCAATTGTCTTTGAGGGTGGCGTCGACGCAATATACTTTTAAGACACACGAATCATTGTTCGAGCCCCAATCGAACAAGCCGAACATAGAAGTGTTGGCCCAGTTGCCGTTGGACGATCCAAAATTGAAAAAGAAAGCCGAGTTGTTCCTGGGGATCCCATTTCGCTTCTCCCAAAAGGCGATGGTAAAACTACCAGCGCTCGAAGTAAAATCGTTAGCGCCGGCATACTTTATGAAATCGCTGCCATCTCCCTGGATAGCTTTTCCTGAAATGCCCGGTCCTGATTGTAATGGGTTGTCGGAGGGGAAATTTGCCCGGATACTGTCCACAGCATCCAATAGGGTATTGGGAGAGGTGCCGTCGAAAGCCGCATAGAATTTCAATGGTCCCCCCGGGGGGTTGGCGTCTTTGGGATAATTGCCCAATGCCGGGCGCTCCATTTTTTGGCAGCTGACAGCCACAATACATAACGCCAGCAAGGTGAACAGGTGGCGATATTTTTTAGTATGTTTCATATTTTTAGTTTGTGGATTATAAAAGATCACTAAAAAGACGACCGCTCTATTCGATTATGGGTAATTCGGATTTTGTTTCAGCTTGCCTAAGAACTGGTCGATGATTGGCTGCGGGATCGGGTACAACGCATTCTTTGTCGTATACCCTAAACTGCCCAAGACGTTCACAGCGTCGCCCCAACGAACGAGGTCATAGAAACGGTAACCTTCCATTGCGAATTCCCAACGGCGTTCGTTCTTGATTGCCGTACGCATCTGCGATTGGCTTACGTAAGGGATATAGGGGACGTAGGTACGGGTGATGCCGGAATCGCCATCTGCGCGGCTGCGGACCATCTCCAGGTTCTTGGCAGCCGTAGCGCCATCGCCCGTTTCATTGGAGGCCTCGGCCAGCATCAGGATCACGTCGGCATAACGTAAGATGCGATGGTCGATCCAGTCTGCTCCGCCATTGCTGCCGATCTGGCCGGTAAATTGTCGCATTTGGGGATCGGAATATACTTTTTTGTTCCAGTATGGCTGGTCGAGTACGACGCCGGGATTGTAGGCCGGAAGCGTATTGCCGTACCCGCCTGTTGCCGGGCCGCCATCGTATCTGCCGGAGAAGAGGATCGTCTCGTTCCTTCTGGGGTCCGTAGAATCCCATGCATTTACCAGATTCTGGGTGGGCACATTCCATCCCCAGCCAAGGTTCCAGTCGACGCTTGCACCACCCTGCCGGACGTTTTGAGAAGTCCCCCATTGCGTTCCGATCCAGGGCGACTGGTTGGGTCCGACATAGTTGACCAATTCCCAGATCGATTCGGGGCCGCATTTACCGGCGCCGTTCACACCGTCTTTCCAGATATCTACAAAGCTCGGATCGAGATGATACTGACCGGAATTGATCACCGTGTTGCAAAGACCGATGACCTTCGCCCAATTGCCGCGCCATAGATAGGTTTGCGCCCATAACGTGTTGGCTGCGCCCGAAGTCAGTCTCCCGAGATTTGCGTTACCGGTTGCCGTGCCCCATGTCAACGGCAAATTAGCCGAAGCGACATTCAGATCGGAATCGATCAATGCCCAGATCTGTCCGGTCGTAGCGTTCGGCACGATCTGCTGATTGGGCAGGGTGTAATAGAAATTCTCCAGCGGCAGATAGGTTTCTCCATAGGCTTTCACCAGCTCGAAGTAGGAATATGCCCTGAAAAAACACGCCTCGCCGAGATTCCTTAAAGACCCTTCGTCCTTCGGCTTGACCGAATCCGCGTCATGAATGATCTCGTTTGCCAACTGGATCATATTGAAGTGATCACCCCAATACGCATCGGTCGCCCAGTCATCCTTAGTGTATTTGAAGGTTTCAAACTCGGCGTTGATCTCGGCGCCATCCGAAACGCTGCTGCCCTTCTGGGCATCGTCATCCCGTATTGAATGGAAGTCCAGCCAGGCCAGCGTGCTGAATCCTGCATCGTTGCGCAGTGCGGAGTATAACCCAAGCGCTTTCTTTTCAAACGTTCCGCTGCCGCTGCCGAGATCGTCCTGAGTCGCGGATAAAGGCTTTCTGTTTAGAAATTTATCACAGCCGCTAAGGAGCATTGCACTACCTGCAAATGCCAGCGTAGCCGTTAATATTTTTATCTTACTTTTCATAATGGACAATTTTCGAATTTAGAATGTAAGGTTCAATCCACCGGAAATAATGCTGGGAATCGCTCCGCCGCCCTGGTCGATCCCAAATTGCAACGGGTTCGGGGGGAATGTGATGGCAGCTCCTCCGAGTGTATTGCCGGATTGGAAATTGGCATATTGCGTGAAGCCGCCATATTCCGGCGTATAGCCCGAATTATTCTTCCAGGTGATCAGGTTCTGGGCATTGATGTATATACGCAAGGCCTTTATGGTAGACGACTTGGAGAATACGTGCTGCGGAACGGTATAACCAATCTGGATATTCCGGAGACGGACATAGGAGCCGTTCTCGATGCTGTAAGTCGAACCAACATAGTTCACCCGGTCGGCCGCGCTGAGAAGAGGCGTAAAGTTCGACGTTCCCGGACCGTGCCATGCATCCAGCTGGAAACCTGCATAATTGACACGTTGAAAGGGAGCCTCGAGCGAGCCCCACGCGCGGAAGATCTTATTCCCCCATACGCCACCGATATCAACGGCCAGGTTAAAGGCCTTATAGTTCACGTTGATTGAACTACCGTAGGTAAACTTGGGTGTCGGATTCCCGATATAGGTCCTGTCCTTCGAATCGATTACGCCATCGGGTTTGCCGGCAGACCCGCTGAGATCTGCATACATCAGGTCGCCGGGTCTTACCTGTCCCAGGGAGGATTCGACAGGTGATGCCAGGATTTGCGCATAGCTTTGAAAAACGCCTTTTACGATATATCCATAAAACTCGCCTACCGGCTGACCCGCGATCGTACGGCTATCCTGTTCGCCATTGTTCTGGCTGGTGGCATCAATGTAAGTGAATGAGGGGTCGTCGAAGCCCAGCACTTTATTCTGTATGAAGGTGATATTGGCGGAAATGTTGATGCTAAGATCCCGGTTGATTGCCTGATTCCAGGAAGCGGCTAGTTCCTGACCTGTATTCTGAATATCGACCAGGTTCTCTAATTGATTGTATCCGGCAATTGGGTAAAGCCCCATAGCTCCGTACGTCCTGCGGTTGAAATAGGTGCCTTCGAAATGCAGGCGATGATCGAACGCTTCGAATTCGACACCGAATTCATATTGTTTGACATTTTCCCACTTTAGGTTGGGAGACGCGATATAGGCTTTCTGATAGATCGTATTAAAATTGAAACCGCCGGCAGGATTAACCCATACAGTCTGACCATTCGCAGATACTCCGGGATAAGATGGATAATACACCCCCGGAGGTACGGCCTGATCGCCCAACGTTCCGGCAGACCCCTTGAGCTTTAGAAAATTAAAGAATGTCTGGTTCGCCATGAAGTTCTCCCTGGTCAATTCCCAGGCTGCGCCCAGTGTCCAATAGGTTCCCCACTTGTTTGCCGGCAAAAAGTCCGAAGAACCATCCCGGCGGACGGAGGCGTTCAGATAATATTTCTGGTTGTAATTGTATAATGCCCTGCCAAAAAAACCGACGGTGTAGTTGGGCTCATAGTTATAGGAGAACGATTGATTGGGATCATTGCTTATCTGGGAATAGGGCCATGCGCTCGGGTACCAGAACCTTTTGTCGTTCGGGATCGGCTGGGAAGGATCGGTGGGCAGGACCCAGGTCTGATTGTAGGAGATCTGGTGGGCATAAGTGGTAGCCCCGGCAATCACGGTTAAACTATGGTCTCCGAAGTTATTCTTGTAGGTCAAGATATTGTCGGTCTGCTCATTCTTGGTATCTGTCAACCCCTGCGCAAGTTTGGTCTGTTGGCTTACTTCAACCGGCGCGTCCGAAACCGGATCGTAGCCATAGTACAGTTTCTGATACTGGCGATGGTTTTCATTTGAAAAGTCACCATAAACGGCAGAGCGGAAGGTGAAATGCTTCATAAAATTAACCTCGGCATACAGACTTCCCACATAGCGATACAGGAGATCGATGTTGGTATTGTATCTGCTATAGATATCCAACAACGGATTCTGCACGCCGGAATTTTGCAAAGCCGGATCGGTGGTAGAATACAGACTCTGGGAGATCGTATCGCTACCATACAAATTCGGAACCCTGAACAGTTTCTGCTTTGCCGAGACCTGGGGCATGACCTGACGTGCACCGTTCAATTCACCCGTCGCGTCGTAAGGCAGATTCTCCCGCATGACCGTCATATTGACGCCGACCTTTAGCCATTTGTTGACTTTAGCTTCGTCATTGAGGCTTGCCGTGATCCTTTGCAATTGCTCCTTCAAAATGATCCCCTGGTCCAACGTATAGCCGAGGCTTAGATTGAATTTGTTGTTGTCCGTGGAATTGGCGATGGAGAGGTTGTTCGCACTGATAATACCCTTTCTTGTTACGGCATTGATCCAATCTGTATTATTCTGCATATCGGGAAGCGTCAGATAGCCGTTATTGGTTACGCCGTTGTTGGCATTTTCCTGGGCAAACAGCGTATTGAACTGGCTGGCATTGGCCAGCTTGATCTTATTCACCAATTGCTTTACACCGGTGCTGGTAGAAAAATTAAAGAACGATTGTCCCGCTTTTGCGCGTTTTGTGGTTATGATAATAACGCCGTTGGCCCCCTGGTTACCGAAAATAGCCAGTGAAGAGGGGTCTTTCAATACTTCCATCGACTCGATGTCATTGGGGTTGACATAGCTGATGTCGTATGTAAAGACGCCGTCTACTACGTATAGAGGAGCAATGCTGCCGATGCTCCCCGTACCACGGATGCGGATGTCGGGAGCCTGCCCGGGGGTGCCGTTATTTACGATATATACGCCGGCAACCTTGCTCTGCAAACTGGCTACCGGATTCGTATTCGGCTTATCCGCGATCTCCTTGCCGTCGATCTTGACGATGGAACCGGTCAGGTCGCGCTTGCTGGCCTGGCCGTATCCGATCACCACGACTTCATTCATCGACTGCCTGGCAACGGTTAATTTAACGTTAATGACGGACTGGTTGTTGATGGCCACCTCCTGGCTTTCGTAACCGATATCGGAGATGACCAGTTTCCCATTTTGAGGGACGGTGAGCGTGAAGTTGCCATTGTTGTCGGTGGAGGTACCGACTGCCGTTCCCTTGACCGTCACGGAGACGCCGGATAGAGGTTCGCCGTTCTCGCCGGTGATCTTACCGGTTATTTTAATGTCCTGAGCTTCGGGCGAATTGGACACCACCACGATGAGGTTGTTGTCCAACATCTTGAAAGTAAGGTCGGTGCCATTGAACATGTGCTGCAACAGGTCGCTGATCGACATATCCTGCACGTCGACGGTCACCTTTTTCCGGATGGTCGCCAGCCGGCTATTGTAGAGGAACCTGTAGACGCCTTGCTTTTCGATAGAATTGAGTACCCGCGAGATTTCAACCTGTTTCAGATTAAGAGAGACCCTTTCCTGTCCCTTGACATTCGCCGATACCTGCAGTGCCGCTACAAACACCAGTAGAAAGGTTAATTTCATGACCAAAAGAGCTTTTTTGATGGCATGAGGGTTAATGCCCCCAATCGTTAGCGTTTTTTTCATATTTTTAAACTTGTGGGTTATTAGTAGAAATGACGAAACCGGAGTGCTCCCAACCTTGCGTTCCTGGTTTCCGAATGTTACCCGCGCGGGAAATGCGCCAACATTTCCCGTTTTTATTTTTTAGGTGCTGTCATTCTTCATTCGCGTGTTTTAGGGTTTTTAATTTTATCATGATCAGTCGTGTATGGTCACTTCATTGCCTTCGATGGAGTAGTTGAACTTGTCGTTCACCGAGAACCGGAGGGCTTCCATGGCCTGCGCTACCGTCTCTTTTTCGAAGGAACCGGTGAACTGCAGCTCTTCCAGCTGCGGATTGTCGAACCGGATCGTAACGCCATACCAGCGCTCCATTTGTCGCGCCAGGTCGCTGAATCCCTCGGACTGGAAAATGAGCTTGTTATCTACCCAGGATGTTTCGATAATGGCGCCGGAATGCTGCTCATAGGTCGGTTTGCTGATGACGAGAAGGGATTCGGGGCGGATCTGATGGCGGCGGGGAGTGGGCGCTTTCATCAGGCTGTCGTCATTGGAAACCACCAGCTTCTCGTTCGGTTTGAGGATGATCTTGTCCTTGGGCCTGTTGCGGATGGATACCTCGATGCTCCCACGGATAAGCGTGGCTTCGGTCGTCTTATCGCTGGGGTAGGACTTGACATTGAAACTGGTTCCCAGGACCCGGATATCGATGCCCCTGGTATGAACGATGAAGGGCTTGTGGGCGTCGGGGGCGACGTCGAAAAAGGCTTCGCCGGTCAGCTGAACTTCCCTTAAAGCGACGCCATTGTAGGTAAGGCCATAATTCTTTCCATAGTCGATTCGGCTGCCGGCATTAAGCCAGACCCTGGTGCCATCCGGAAGACTCAAATGTGTGCGCGAGCCGTTGGCCGTATAGATCTCATTACCCGTGTTCGAGGGGACCGCAGCATGGACGGCGGCGACAGCGAGCGGCGGGGTCTTTGCGGAATGGCTGTGATTGTACCAGGTCATCCCGATCACCAGGCATGCCGCCGGGGTAATGTATAAAGCGATGCGTTTGGAGTTGCGTCTTCTGACGGGGAAAGGTTCGTCGCCGGATTGCGCGGGAGTGGCAGGAGTGAAATCGATCTCCAGGTCGGATATACGGTCGAGATGTTCGCTGAATGCTTTTTCCACCTGGGCTTTATCAAGGGGGTTGGTATGCCGCCAAAGATCGGTGATGGTCTGCATGGGGTAATGCAGCTCAGGGTTATTCCTCAATAAGGCCTCCAGCTCTTTGAGCTCATCGGGGGTGGCTTCGCCGGCCAGCTTTTTTGCGATCAGGTTCCAGGTGTATTCTTTGAGTTCTTTTCCCATCGGCAGTTTTGGTTGCATTGAGCCGTCTTCGGCGACCCGCACAAGAGCAAGGCCCGCGACCGAAGGCCGGTTAAAGCGGATAATATATAGACAGGAAAAAGCAAAAAAACCCCCAAAAAAGTTTAGCTTTTTTCAACAATTTCTAACGTGGTTGGCTGGACACGTTGATAATCAAGTGTTTAACGCTGCAAGAAGGATGCCTGGGAAGCGGTTAATCGGTTTGAGAATGATCTTTTCTTACCGGGGAGGGAACCGTCTTATCCATATCGAAGCTGATGGTATTGCCTATCTTCTGGAGCGCGATGGCAAGCTGGTTTTCGACTGTCTTGATGGAAATGTTGAGGATCTCGGCCACTTCCCGGTATTTCAGACCGTCTTCCTTTATCAGCCGGAAAATGATCTTGCATTTGGGCGGGAGCTGTTCGATCGATCGTTTGATAAGCGCGAGCATATCGGCGGTGATAAGCAGCTGTTCCGGGTCGAAATAGATGCTGGTGAATTCGGCCTGGAATTCATCGATCGGATTGGTTACATTCCGTTTGTGCCGTGAGATATAGTTGAGCGCGGTATTGCGGGTGGACACATAGAGATACACCTTGAGGTTATCGATCTTTTCCAGATCGCGGCGGCGTTCCCAGATACGAATGAAGACATCGGAGACGATCTCTTCGGCGGCTTCCCTGGATTTGACTATTGACTTTGCAAAAAGAAACAGGGGCGAATAGAGGGAAGTGAATAATTCCTTGTATGCCGTTTGATCGTCATAACAGGCGATCCTTGATTGGAGGTATTTCAGACACTCGGCAGTCATTCGTTAGTTAGTGGCAGGCATTACCCGCAAGCAAGTTAAGAAGATTTTGATGACCTAAGGGTTTTTTTGTTCGGCTGGCGGATGCGCCGATGTCCTGCGAATCGCAGCAAATTGACGCGACAGTCTGAAACCGATTGCGCTCCGGTTGAGCGCCTCAAATTCAATTTTATGGCTTGGCGGGGATTCAGTAATTTCGCACGGCCGGAAACGGAATGCCCCGGGACGTTTTTCCTCCCGGTGCATGGACCCTTAGCTCAGCCGGTTAGAGCATCTGACTCATAATCAGAGGGTCGCTGGTTCGAGCCCAGCAGGGTCCACTAAAAGTCAAGCACTTACAGCGGTCATATGCGTAGGTGCCTTTTTATTCTATGGCATGCATTTCCTCCAGATTCACGTTTGATATTTCGAACCATTTCTTTACCCGTCCATTCTTCATAAGCAGACACAGGTCGGCTCCGTAATCAAGGCCATAACTTTCCAACCTATGCCCGGTATCGAATTCTATCTTGCTATTGGGAAGCTTTGTGATGAGATTTATTAGCACTGTGTCGCGCACCGCCATGATAAATGTCTTTTGCAAATGGCTTTTAGCAAGCAGCTTATATAGATTTGAAAAGATATCCCGTCTGCAAGCAACGCACTGTTGATTTTGCAAAATTATTATGATCTCATTTTCGGGAATCGTCTGTTTTAGTTGAAATTCATAAAATTTCTTTATATCATCTTCCTTTTCCAAAAGCCTTGGATCCTTTTCGCCTTTGCAGGCGGCAAGCACAAAAACAAACAAAACGAGAGACAGGCGCATGTTATTTAAAAGTTAGAATATGGAATATGCTAACATTCTTATTTTCCGGACTTGGTGAAACGTCATATATGTAGAGCCCGGATTTCCCGACAAATGAAACGTAGCTATTGTAGTATCTTGGCAACTCATATTCTCCAATTACCTGATGTTGGAAGTTAAATACCATTAACACAAGGCCCTTGTGAAAAAAACTATTGTACGAACCGTTTTTGTTTTTCAAAGGAATAGCCTTCCGGAAAAATCGGTAATACAACTGCCGTGTTCCATCGAAACGTATCTCCGAGTAATAGGGCTGGACCGTCATGTGTCTCATTTTTTGTTCAACACTTCCACTGTCACTTAACGGGCGCAGTGGTTGTGCATCATCATTTTGGTAAAGGCTTCTTGCGTAAAACCGGGCTGTGCTATTGGAGTTGCGATTTAACACGCTAACTGAATCGTCGCAGGGAAAGGAGACAAGCGTAATAGAATCATCGGTTTCCGCATATGGCTTCATATCAAATCCGTAATAGCTTTTAAGGTACTTTCGCGGATATGAAATGTTATACAACTTTAACTTTCCGGATTGAATTGAAACGCTTCCGATAATTTTTTGGCTATAAAAATCAGGCGCTGTTTGCCAACATACGGAACAATACACCTCGCCGACAACGGATTGAGTGGTTCTATCATAATATATTGGAACGTCCTCCAGATCCTGAAACCTAAATGTTGGATATTGCGCGCTATCGAGCTCATTAATCGGAACAACCTTGTGGATTTTTTTATTGATCCAAAAAAGGATTGCTTCATCAAATAGCACGAACAAAGAATCTCTTCCGCTAAAGCAAAATGACCTTATTGCTCCATATTTCCTGGCTGTCACACTGTCCAAGGAAACTTCTATAGAATCTACAACTTCCTTATTGTCCAAATCCAAAACATAAATGTTTTTCCCTTTCAAATAACTTAACCATTCACCACTATCGGTATTAAAATAGGAAAACCTGGCGAAGTTTGGCTTTACAGGAAGCTTCAATGTGTCTTCAAATTTGGACTTGAAGGGGTAATTTCTTTTTATTTCATTTGAATTTTCATTTATATGGCAGGAAAAAGCCAGTAGCACGAGGCCGAGAACCAATAAATCAAGCTTCATTCACTGGAGAATTTAATAAGTATATTTCACCCCGAAAGATTTTTCCACCAACTTTATTTTTTGGTCAATTTCACTCCGTGTATATTGCCCGGATTGAATCTGAGGGGGTAGTGGGACACACATGCCCTCCGCACCGCAACTGGTTCCGGGCGCACGGAAACATTCCGTTCCAGGAAGACTGTCTGTGGTTGTGCAAGCCAGCTCGGTATATTTCATACCAACATTTGGGATGGCTGCTACAGCTGCGAAGCGAGCATTATTTACCTTAATGACAACGGGCGCCGGTGCGCTTGATTCCTTGGAGCAACCCGGTAATACATATAAGTCCAGCAGGACCAGGACGATGGGAATTGAGAACTTTTTCATTGTCTAAAGTTTAATTAATATTTTTAAAACGAAAGCACCTTCTAAATTTAATTGATTCAGAGTATCCGGACATACACAAGCGATAAATAAAACCCTTAGATCATTAAAAAACAAGGATGGCCCTGGTTCACTGACCCCAAAACCCGACTGCAGCGGAACCGTACCCGGGAAGCAGCCTCACGCCGGAAAGCGTACGAAAAGCCTGCAACCTTTCCCCGGACTGCTATCGAGTGAAAAATCGCCGTTGAAGGATTCGATCCGGTTGATGATATTGGTAATTCCGACGCCTTTCCTGTTATCGGTGAACTCGAAACCCTTTCCATCATCTCCCACGAACACGTTGATGAACCCTTCGCCCGAATTCAGCAGGATCTCGACGGAGCAAGCCTCCGCGTGTTTGAGGATATTGGTGATCTGCTCCTGTATGATCCGGTAGATATTCAGCTTCAGATCGACATCGATAGAGGGGACGCGGACCCGGTAGTCGAATATCGTTTTGATCGCGCTTTTCTCGTTGAGGTTGTCGACCAGCGGCTGGATCAATTCTTTGAGACCCAGCTTCCCCTGGGGTGTGATCTCGTTCCTGGCCAGCAACCGCAGCTCTTCGATAGCGCTGTCGATCAGCCCGATGGCCTCCCGCATGAGGTTTTCTTTTCCCGCGAGCCTGGATGCCAGCGCCGTGTTCATATAGATCCTGGACGTGGCGAGTATCTGGTTGACGTTGTCATGCAGTTCCTGCCCGATCTTGGTCCGCTCCTTTTCCTGAGCCGTAATTACCGCCCGGGTGATCTTTTTCTGTTGCTGTACCTTCTGGTTGAGGATCTCAAGCTCCATCAGCTTCTTCTGGGTGATATCTGACGTGGCGGTCATCATGCCCAATACCTCTTTTCCGCCGTTGGTAATGGGGAACATGCGGACATGATACCAGGTAAAGGACCCGTCGGGCTGCGGGTAGGAGACCTCGTAATCGACCTTTTCGCCTCCGAGGACCTTGCTCATATACTTTGCCAGGACCTCGCGTCGCGGTGAAGGAAAATAATCCAGGAATTTGTAGCTGATCACCATTTCATGACCGAGCTCCTGGTGAGCAAAACGGATGGCGCGTTGGTTATAGATGACGATCCTGAGATCCCGGTCGAGGAGGACATAGATGGTATCGGTGTTATCCAGGATGGTATGCAGGTTTGCCTCAGATTTCTTCAGCTTTTCTTCGGCCAGCTTTAACGAGGTAATATTATATCCTGAACCGATGATGCACGGCCGGCCTTCATACTCGATGTGTTTGCCCTTGTAGTAGAACGGCACTTTTCGCCCGTCACGCGTGGTGATCTCCGCCGTCAGGTCGGTCTCACCATTGGGGTCGGCAAGCAACGCGGTTATCTTTTTGCGGATCTCTTCGCGTTGGGCGCCCTGGAAAAAATCCAGCGGATTGAGGTCCTTAACCTCTTCCTGTGAATAGCCGCTTTCCTTTCCAAAGTGCTTGTTCCAGCGCAGATAGTTGCCGTTAGCGTCCTGGAGGAAGAAAACGCCAGGGAGACAATCGATGATCTCGTTGGAAAGATTACGTTCCCTGCGGAGTTGCTCTTCCGCCATACGGCGTTCGGTGACATCGATCAGCGTTCCGATGATCGCCACGCGGTCGTTATATATGCTGCGGCTCCCGAAGACTTCGGCATAGAGCACCGATCCATCCTTTTTCCTGCCTTTGGCCTCGTAGTGGACGCTGGTGATATCACCTGCCACGCGGGACCGGATATATTCGAGTACCCTTTCCCTGTCTTCGGGATCGACGATCGCGTCCACCGATAAGGAATTGATCACCTCGTCGGCACGATAGCCGAAGATCTCCGCAAACTTCGGATTGACATAGGTGAATTTCCCGTCCTGGTAAATATAGATGCCGACGAGCGATCGTTCCGAAATGGTCCTGAACTTCGACTCGGTCTCGCGGAGTTCGCGCTCCATCTTTTTGCGGTCGGTAACATCGCGGGCGACGCCCATGACGAGGTTGTCGGACATCTTCTTCACATTGGCTTCGATCTCGACAAAAGACCCGTCCTTACAGACATAGCGTCGTTCCGAAAAGATCCGCTTTCCCTCTGCAAGCTCGTTCATGCGGAGGGGCGTGGTCTTCAATTGCCCGGGATCGATCAGATCCGCCATGTTCATTCTCAGCATTTCTTCCCGGGTATAACCCAGTCTGCTGAAAAGGCTGTCATTGACATTGACGATGGCGCCATCCATGTCGTGGATGACGATCAGATCCGTGGCTTGTTCAAAAAGACAACGATACCTTTCTTCACCATCAGTATTCGTTCCCTTCGCTTCCGCCGCGCGGAAGCGGCCATTGTGTTTATTCGAATATTGCATTTTATCACTAACTTTCTCCAGTCATTCCAGTAAAGGCAATCGCGATCGTTTGGAAACCCGGTATGGGAAAAAAGGGCGGATTAAAGCGGTTTTATACGGGTAATATTCGGAAGGAAATTTTTTGAAAGAAGCGCGAAGGTAGGGCAAAACAGCGGAGCGGAGATGTATTAAGTACACAATTATGCGTTTTTTTGCGGGTATTTTCGTATATCATTTACTATCAGTATATTAAAAATAATACAAAACCGTAATAAAGATGACAATCGGTGGAAAAGGTGTGAATTGACTTGCATTTTTCCATTTTGGCAATTACATTTGTTTTCGCAGTACCCAATCTCCCTGAAAGGCCAATCCGTTAAATCCATCTCCGATATTTCCCGATTCTAACGACGATTTCAACTATCCTTTGTAATTACCGGCGTATCCGATCACTATGGAATGCCCTAAAGGTTCCTAATCCGCAACACCCGCAAATCGTCCCTTATGAAAACATTGCCCAGGCCCGGTAAGTTTTTTCTCCTGTCGCTCTCTATTGTTATCCTTCCCATCCTGGCAGAAGCCAAAAAGAAAAGTCCCGGTTTAAATTTCACCCATCGGAAAACCGAAAGAAGGGTTTTCTTCTCCTCCCGTTTTGCTGAACGAAGATTGATCGCGCTCGAGGCTGCTACAATGTTCAACGAGATGCAACTGAAGGATTCCGGCCTTCACGAAAAGGCGCTGCTCTACGCCCTGCTCGGCTATCACCGGCTATTGAAAAGACATTTTCTGAGGAGGACGCATGTGTTGTCCATCTGCGACTTTAGTCAGTCGTCCGGTTCCAGAAGGATGTATGTGATCGATGTGCGCAACCACAGGCTGCTGTACCGGACCTATGTGGCCCATGGCATTAATTCAGGCCAGGAATATGCCAGCTCCTTTTCGAACACATTCGAATCGTGTAAGAGCAGTCTGGGTTTCTTTGTCACGCGGAATGCCTATTTCGGCAGAAACGGGTTGTCGCTTAGGATCGACGGTTTGGAAAAAGGTTTCAATGACCATGCCCGGCGAAGAAATATCGTGATCCATGGCGCGCCTTATGTCAGCGAGCGGATCCTGCGCAAATACGGAGTGATGGGCACCACGTACGGCTGTCCGGCCATCCCCGAGGAAATGGCGGCACAGGTCATCCCCGTGCTGAAAAATGGGACCTGCTTCTTCGTTTATTTTCCTTCGAAGAGATACTTGTCCCGGTCGAGGGTCCTGAATAGCTGATGCTCTGTCCTCCGGCATCTTTGCGCTATCTTTCGACGACAGTCATTAACTTCATGGACAAATAAGATTGTCATGCCAACGAAGACCGACTGGCCGGCGGCCATGCGCCCCCTGCTGGACAAATACAAACACAAGAGGCATCCGCTTGAACACCGGAGCCCGTACCAGCTAATCGTCATGGTGGTCCTTTCCGCTCAATCCACCGATGATGCCGTCAACCTGCTCGCCCCCGCGTTATTCGGTGCGTTTCCCAACATGGAAGCCTTATCGAAAGCGCAACCGCAGGACCTTTTCCCCTATATCAGCAAGGTCCGCAATTTCGGGCACAAGGCGGCATGGCTGGTCGGCATCGCCAAACGGATCGGCAGGGATGAAAACATTTCCTTCGATATGGACCAGTTGACGGCACTGCCGGGGATCGGAAGAAAATCTGCCAATGTGATCCGTCGCGAGGCCGGTAAGAAGCCGGAAGGCGTGATCGTAGACATCCATGTGGTCCGCGTGGCGCCCAGACTGGGCATTGCCAAAGACGACGATCCGAAAAAGATGGAGGAAACGCTGATGAAAAAGCTCCCGGAGGACGAGTGGGATGCCGGCATGGCGATGTCCTTTCTGGGGAGAGAGATCTGCAGACCGAAGCCCGAATGCGAACGGTGCCTGATGAATACCGTATGCGCCTACTACGCCCGCAGCAAAAAGACACGGGTCCAAAAACCGGAAAAACGGGCAAGGAAAACGTGAAAAAAAGGCCGGGAGGACGCTGGAGAGCCAAGCCCCGTAAGGAAAAAATTTTCCGCGCCGCCTGGCAAGGGCGAAGTCCCAATCATTAGCTATTATGGGGGATAAGTAATATCTTGCGGCCCGGTTTGAAGGCAGGCTGTCGGCTTCTTTAACCTTTTATTAACCCCAAGGAGAATACATTTGTCAACCAGAACAAAAAGAACATCATCCATACGTGCATTTATGAAGAAGTATTTCTTTACCGCTATAGTTTTTTTAGCCACAACTGCTGCTTTCGGTCAAAAAAAGCGCCACCAAAATCCTCCTCCCCCCGCTAAAGATTCCGTAACTACCCCCCAAATAACCCCCGTCGCCGCGCCCCCCTCTACTTCTTCCAAATCCTCAAGAGATTGGAGCAAGGTCGACCTCAGCAAAAGAGCCGCAGACCATTTCATGTTCCAGCTGGGGTATGATAACTGGCTGGGGACACCGGATAGCGTCAATATCAAGGGATTCAACCATAGCGTCAACTTCTATTTCATGTACGATTTCCCGTTTAAATCGGACGCTCGTTTCAGTGTCGGAGCCGGCCTGGGTATCGGGAGCAGCAATATTTACTTCGATCAGACCTATCCGCAGGTGGCGGCCTATCAAAATCCGACCCTCGCATTCACTCCGAGCGGAGCAGGATACCATTTCAAGCGGTTCAAGCTGACCACGGTTTACCTCGAAGTCCCAGTCGAATTGCGGTTCGCGATCGATCCGGAACATATGGATAAGAGCTGGAAATTTGCCGTCGGGACCAAGATTGGATTGATGACCAGCGCCTATACCAAGGGCGTAACCGCTGTCAATAGCGTTGGCCAAACGGTCGGCAACATCACTATAAAGGAATACGGCAAACAATTCTTCAATACGCCCAAGCTGGCGGCGACTGCGCGGATCAGCAAGGGGGTCGTCGGCGTCTATGGTCAATTGCAGATCAATAGCCTGATCAAGTCGACTGCCGGGGCAAACGTATTTCCGTTCTCTTTTGGGATAGTCCTCAGCGGATTGTAAATCTCTGTGCAGTCTGACGCACCTTCTCTGTGCAATCTGACGTACCTTCCCGGCAACCTGACGTACCTCTGGGCAATCTATCGTAACTTGCCGTCCTAATTGTCAGACAGCATTGATAGAGAAGAAAAACAGCATTCAAAAGGCGGAGCGCGCAGTCCTGGTCGGTTTGGTACATAAGACGCAGACAGAAGAACAGGCACAGGAATACCTGGATGAACTGGCATTCCTGGCCGAAACGGCCGGAGCCGTGACATTGAAACGATTTACTCAGAAGCTGCTTCACCCCGACAGCAAAACCTTTGTCGGAAAAGGTAAACTGGAAGAGATCAAAAGCTACATTGCCCTGAAAGATATCCAGGTCGTCATCTTCGACGACGAATTATCGGGCTCCCAGATATCGAACATCGAGAAAATGCTGGAGACCAAAACGATCGACCGGTCGGATCTGATCCTGGACATTTTTGCGGGAAGGGCCAAGACGGCCCAGGCCAAACTTCAGGTAGAATTGGCTCAATATCAATACCTTTTGCCTCGACTGCGGGGGATGTGGAAACACCTGGAACGGTTGGGCGGCGGCATAGGCACCCGGGGTCCCGGGGAAACGGAGATAGAGACGGACCGTCGTATCGTAAAGGATAAGATATCGCTGCTGCGCCGCCGGCTACAGGAGATCGACAAACAGGCGTTCACACAGCGCAAGGACAGGGGCGAATTCATCCGCGTGGCGCTGGTGGGATATACCAATGTCGGCAAATCGACCCTGATGAACCTTTTGAGCAAGAGCGACGTCTTTGCCGAGAACAAGCTGTTCGCCACACTGGATACGACGACCCGGAAGGTCGTGTTCGGGAATACGCCGTTCCTGCTCAGCGATACGGTCGGGTTTATCCGCAAGTTACCGCACCACCTGGTGGAAAGCTTCAAAAGCACCCTCGATGAGGTCCGCGAGGCGGATATCCTTTTGCACGTCGTAGACGTCTCGCATCCCGGTTATGAGGAACAGCTGGGCGTGGTCAATAAGACGCTGCAGGAGCTGAACGCCTTCGACAAGCCGATGTTGGTCGTATTCAATAAGATCGACCGATATGAGGAGCTGACTTTCGATCCCTGGCTGGAAGAGGGCGCGAAGCGCGAGATCATGGGCGAGCTACGGGAACGCTGGGAACACGAAACGAATGGTAATTGCGTATTCATTTCCGCCACTGAGCGAAGGAACATCGACGAGTTGCGGAAGACCATCCTGGAAAAGGTGAAAGCGCTTTACAGGATCCGCTACCCTTATAAAAGCGAATACAATTATTGATGGGCTTTATCAAGAAGTACAAATGGCATAAGGTCGCGGACTCTGTGGCAGGGATCGGCCTCACGACCGGCGGCATTGCCGAAGTCCTGGTCGATGGAAAAGAGATCTGCCTCGGACGCTTCAATGACCAATGGTATGGATTTGCCGCCAATTGTCCGCATGCCGGTGCGGCCATGATCGACGGATACATCGATGGCGCCTGCCGTGTGGTTTGCGCTGTTCACCAGCTGCGGTTCAGCCTGAAAAACGGGCACGACTCGAATGGCGAAGGCTACAAACTGAAGACCTACCCGGTCGAGGTGCGCGAAGACGGGGTCTATGTGGGTGTCGAAGAGCCGCGGTTTAAGTTGTTTTAGTGCGGGTAGGCGCGGAGCCCGCCGCGATAGCCGCGCGCGCAGGTGCGGAATTTTTTGGGTTCCGCGGTCTTTTAGAAGCGGATTTTCCCTATTTTTGCAACCCCTTTTGGGGCCGCCGCGGCGGGTCCGCAAACATATTCCTCCTTAGCTCAGTTGGTTAGAGCATCTGACTGTTAATCAGAGGGTCGTTGGTTCAAGTCCAACAGGGGGAGCAAAGATCAGGCACTTACAAGGATTCATCCGGTAAGTGCTTTTTTATTTAATTTTTAGGATATTTACTTCCATGAGACCCGGAACCGAGAAAGAGCTCTATACAAAATTCTTGTCAAAGAAAGTAACGATCCATCACGTTTGTGAAGTAGGCGTATTCTTTCCGGTGATGTCGAATATCCTGGACTTTATCGTCAAAGACAGGTTGCGGACAACGCTGGTGGAGCCGGATGTCAGGAGCATTGCGGCCATCCGCGAATATTTCCGGGATTACAGGAATGTGACGTTGCATCCATTTGCGGTGTATGACCGTCATGGCGAGTTGGAGCTGGTAAATCGGGATGCTTCGACGTTCGTTTCTACGCTGCCTTACAGTCCTGCCCAGGTCAACGATAATTATTCCGTCAGCAAAGCGGACACTTTCACAGTAGCGTGCAGGGAATTCACCGAGCTTGATGACGGGACGATCGACCTCCTCAGTGTCGATACCGAAGGCAGCGAGTGGTATGTCATCCAAAACCTGGTCAGCCGTCCATTAATCATTTCGGTAGAGATGCAGGGGAAGAGTTATGTCAACCCTTTTTTCAAAGAAATCGCAGCGTGGATGGCAAGGGAAGGCTACGAAAAATGGTACATGAATAAGACGGATATCGTGTATTATAAGCGCGGAGCCTTCAGCATCACCGCCGGTGAAAAATTGCAGCTTTGGGCAATGGAGGCCTATGTCCGATTCCGGAGGTTCCGAAAGCGCTTCGCAAAGTTGTTCATCCGCGGCGGCCCCGCCAGGGGCTATAATTTTGGCCGCTGAGGGCAAAGTGTCATCCAAATACCGTATCTTGTAATTTCCTTCCTCTTAAAAGCATGCGGGCCTTTCGGCCCGCCCCGACGCCTTTTATCATAGACCCTATGAGATAGTATTGCTTTTTTCCAAGCCTCTGCCAAATGAAGCATCCAAGTATTACCTCGACGGATCGGTTTCTGCTGATCTCGTTCGTCCTGTGCGTTACAGGCTCGCTGCTGATCTATCAACAGATCGACAGACACTACACCAAATCCAACCTGGTGACCCATTCCTATATAATCAAGGTTACCCTGAACCAGTTCCTGCTCAACCTTACGGAAGCGGAGACCAACCAACGAGGATATCTGCTCACCCACGACTCGGATTTTCTGACCAGCTATCAGCGGGCCATTCAGAAAGCGAGATTCATCGTCGGCATCCTGGACAGCCTTACCCTGGACGATCCGGGCCAGCAGGAAAGCCTTTTCAAGCTTCGCCAGGCATTCAATAACAGTATGCTCACCCTCCAGGCCAGCATGTTGCTGCCTTCCGCGCCGACAACCGGACCGGGAGGTGGGGGTCAACCGGCTACGGACGACCTGGCGGACGGCATCATCCAGCATACGAAAGATATCCTCGACAACCTGCGCAGCACCGCCTACACCATGCTGGACGCAGAGGACGCCCTCCTGAGGAACCGCATCATCGCGCGGAACAACCTGACACGAAGGAACCCCTATTACATGCTGACCACCGGCCTGCTGGTGACCGCGCTCATCGTCTTCGTGTATCTCAAGCTGAAAAAAGAAACCCTTTTGCGCCTCGACTCCGAACACAACACCGCCGAGCTGGAGAAAAAGGATATCCAGCGGTCAAAAGAACTGGCCAGCCTGAATGAACAGCTGACCACACAAAACAACGTTTTTATCCATGCAGAAAAGGTCGCACTGATCGGCAGCTATACCTGGAATCTTTCCACAGGCGAGATGCATTTCTCCGACAACCTGTTCCGGCTGCTCGGATACGATCCGGACGAGTTCACACCCACCTACGATCAATTAATGCAACTCGTCCATCCCGCGGAAAAAACGGAGATACTCAAGAACACACCCTTCCTGCTGGAGTCGATCATCCAAACCGAGGCGCCATGCCGCTTCGTCACCAAGGAAGGCGTCATCCGCTATTTTCGGGCAACCGGCAAACACCTTTACAAACCGGACGGCGAGGTCATCGCCGGTACCTTCCAGGACATCACGAAGGATATCGAGCTGCGGCAGACACTGGAAAGCAATGACAATTTCATTCGCAGCCTGCTCGATATCGCCCCCAGCACCATCACCATTTTCGATCTGGAAAAATCTGCTACCATATTCTCCAGCCACCCCATGCTGCCTATCCTGGGCCATCGGGCAGAAAACACTTCTGGCCCTACCGACAACCCCTACGCGCTGATCCATCCGGACGACCGGTCGGCTGCCGCGGAATACCTGGCTTCGCTGAAACAGCTGAAGGACAGGGAGGTCTCGGAATTCGAATACCGGGTGAAGAATTCAGACGGAGGCTATACCTATCTCATGTCGCGCAATACGCCGTATAAACGCAACGGCAACCAGGAGATAATCCAGATCCTGGGCGCTACCATCGATATCACCGAAAAAGTAAGGGCGCAGCTGGAAGTAAAAGCGAAAACGGAAGCCTTGCTTAGGTCCAGCTTCGAACAACAAAGCGCGATCCGGTTTAAAACACTGGCGGACTCCATGCCGCAGATCGTCTGGACGGCGGACGCCGGCGGAAAGATCGATTATTTCAACCAACGTTGGTACAGCTATACCCGGCTGCCGGAAAATACAATCTCCATGGCCGATCTGACCGCTAATATTAACCCCGACGATGTCGGCTACTATTTCGAGAACTGGAGGCAGTCGCTTAAAACAGGCCACCCCTTCCAGGTGGAGTTCCGGTTCAGGGATCAGAACCATCCCGGCCAGTACTGCTGGCTGCTCGCCAAGGCATTGCCCATCTATGATCAGAATGGCGTCATCACCAAATGGCACGGTACGTTTACCGATATCAACGACCTTAAGCTGGCGCAGCTGTCGATCCAGCAGCTGGTAAAAGAAAAGGAGGATTTTATCCATATCGCCAGCCATGAGCTGAAAACGCCTGTCACCAGCCTCAAAGGGTCGATCCAGTTGCTCGAACGAATGTCCGGGGACGGCGCGCTGCCGGAGGAGATGGATGTACTGATCGAAATGGCGGTCCGGCAGGTAAACAAGCTGAGCCGGATGGTAGGCGACCTCCTGGATGTGGCCAGAATGGATGCGGACAAGATCGAGCTGACGAGAACGTATTTCCTGCTGGAGGAAGCGATCACCGACAGTCTCCAGCAGGTGAAGTCCCTCGCGCCGAAAAGCGCTATCCGTATAAAAGGCCCTACCGATGTCCTCATTCGTTCCAATAAGGAACGCATCGAGCAGGTGATCACCAATTTTTTGTCGAATGCCATAAAATATTCTCCGGAGGGGTCGGATATCGTCGTGGAGCCTTCCATAATGGATGGCCATCTTCGTATAGCGGTGACCGATCAGGGCATCGGCATTCCCTCTTCCAAACTGCCTTTCGTCTTCGATCGCTTTTTCCGCGTGGAAGGCTCTTCGGATAAGTTCTCGGGCCTTGGACTGGGTCTCTATATCTCCGCAGAGATCGTTTCCCGATTGCAGGGAGAAATAGGGGCTATCAGCGAGCCGGGGAAAGGCTCGACGTTCTGGTTTACGCTTCCGGCAGAATGAGACGCAAGCGGCGCAGGACCTTATTCAGCTCGCAGACTTTTAACAGGATTGCCGGACGCCGCCCGCACTGCCTGAAAGCTGATCGTTGCCAGCGCGATGGCGACCGCCAGCAGGCCTGCGACGATGAATACCCACCACCCGATGTCGATGCGATACGCAAAGTCCTGCAGCCAATGGTGCATGATATACCAGGCTATGGGGATAGCGATGACGATGGCGGCGACAACCAGCCGGACAAAATCTGCAGAAAGAAGGACGACGATATTCCCTACCGAGGCCCCCAGCACCTTGCGAACACCGATCTCTTTCGTACGCTGCATGGTAGCGAAAAGCGATAGTCCGAGCAGACCCAGGCAGGCGATGAAAATCGCGAACCCGGCGAATATACTGAACGCTTTGCCGAACAACCGGTCATTGGCATACTGCTTATTAAAATGGTCATCCAGGAAATGATAATCGAAATAATTGCCGGGAAAGAAGGCGTCGTAAGTCTTTTTGATAGCCGCGATGGTGGCGGGCATATCGCCTGTATTGATTTTCACCGAAATGACGCTGTTATTACTGTACGCGGGCATTAGCATCGTAGGCTCGACGGGATAGCGAAGCGATTTCTGGTGATAGTCATTGATCACGCCAACGATGTCCCATTTCTTGGATCCCCGCATGATCGATTTTCCGATCGCGTCACCGGGACTCTTGAAACCCAGCAATTTGATTGCGCTCTCATTCAGGATAATGTTGTGCAATTTGCCGAAATCCGGGTTAAAGTCGGAATAAGTATAATCACGCCCGGCCAGTACTTTGATCCGATACAGCGGAATGAACCCATAACTGATGGCCGTATGCCTCATCGTAAAATGCGTGGCATCATCCTGATCGACACGCCGGACATTGAAGCTCCTCCCCGTCTCACCGCCCATTTCGTTCCAGGAGCTGGCTGCCCCGATGACGCCGGGCAGATGTCCCAATTCCTGGGTGAAGCTGTTCTCCCTGCTGATAAAGGTCGAGTCCCAATTGGTGAGCGATGGCGGTTTGACCATTAGTATCCGGTCGATATTCATCCCCAACTCCTGCTGGTTCATGAAACGGATCTGCCTGTACACTACCAACGATCCGATGATCAGCACCACCGTTATGGCAAATTGACCGACAACCAACGCTTTCCTTAGCACAATACCGCTCTTTGACGTACTGAACCGGCCTTTAAGGACCATGATCGGCCGGAAAGAAGATAAGACGAAAGCGGGATAAAATCCGGAGACGAAAATACCGGCCAGCACCAGGGCCAGCAGACCAAAGGTGATGACATACCCACCCATGCTTTTTTCCAGCAGATAAGCGTAGGATAGCCGGTGACCGATGAGAAGATTGAAAGCGGGTTGCAGCGCGAACATCAACCCGATGGCCAGCAATAGTGCAATGACATTGACGAGAAAGGACTCGGTCAGGAATTGCCGGATAAGCTGCGTTTTTTCCGCTCCGATCACCTTCCGGACACCCACTTCCCTTGCGCGTTCCACCGAACGGGCTGTGGAAAGATTGACATAGTTGACCCATGCGATGACGATGATGAAGATGGCGATGATCAGGAGACCCCATACCACGGTCGCGCTACCGGTCCTGCCAATCTCATATTCGAAGTCCGAGTAGAGATGCGCCCGCGACAGCGGCTGCAGATAGAATTTCTCCACGCTGCCCGATACCTTATTGCCCTGGAAATATTTATCGCTGAAGGCGGGAAGTTTGGCTTCCAGCGCCTTGTAATCCGCGCCGTGCCTCAATTGTATATAATGCCAGAAATCGGAGTCCTTGAAATCGTAATCGGCTTCCTTGTAAGGATACCGGCCGGAAAGCACGGTAACGTAGGAGATGAGGATATCGAAGTTCAAATGCGAGTTCTCGGGGACGTCCCTGCAAATGCCGGTGACTTTGTATGGCAACGAGTCGTTGCCCATGATAAGGGTCCTGCCCAGAGCCGCCCCGGCGTCATTGGGTTTCACCCCGAAATACCGGGCGGCGGCGCTTTCCGTGAGTACGACCGTATATGGCTGCAACAATGCGCTCCGTCGATCGCCCGCGATCAGATCATAGGAGAACATGGTGAGAAAAGAGTTATCGACTGCCAGGGCGGGCTGGTCGCCGAACTTCTCCGTGCCGACGGTGATGATCTGGTTCCCGAACGGCATCATCCGGGAATGATTCACCACCTCGGGATAATCCTTCTGCATCGCCTGCCCGATGGCCGAATAGGTGATGGTGCCATGCTGGATCAGCTTGCCGTTCTGATAGCGGTCGTTATAGACCCGGTACAGGTCCGCCACATTCTTATTGAACTGGTCATAGCTGAGCTCGAAGTTGACGTATTGCAGGATCAGCAGACAGGCGGCCATGCCGATGGACAGACCGACAACATTGATTATGGAGAATATCTTGTTCTTCCGGATATTTCGCCAGGCGGTGGTAAGATAACTTTTGAACATGGTGGGGCAGTTTAGATGACCTTTCGTAAAGACCCGGCTTCCCCGCTAATGTTGCATCATGGGGTGACCGTCTCTTTTTACCGGGATAAGCCAACCGTTTCCGTAGCGATGTTCCACCCCTCCAGCCGCAATTGCGGCGAGCGAGCGACCAACTTCGCGCCCGGGCAACTGACCTTCACCGTCATCGTCTGCCCCCCGGGTATGGAGAAATAATTATCCGACCAATAGCTGGGCAACACCTCCTCTCCGCCAGCGATAACCTGCGGATTGAGGAAGAATGCCAGCCGCGGAGAGGTATTGGCGATCCGGATGGTCCAGCTCTCATAACCATCCCTTTTTTCCGATGAAACAACCGATGCGCGCAACGAGGCCGGGGGCATGCTTCGCAGATCGGCAAAGTCGTGACCGGGAGACATCCAGTATACATTCTGCGAAAGCGTCCTTCCCTGCCCGTCTTTCAGCCGCAAAATGACAAACGAAATGCCCGTGGTCTTCGCGAGCACCTCTTTCAGCGACACGACCTCCCTGGTGTCCGTGGTGTCCATTGAGACATGGCCCTGTTGCTTAAAGAGCGTCCTTCCCGTCATACCCATGACGGCAGCCTCGTACTGCAGCGCCGGCCTTTTTAAATAAGTGCGGTTGACAACGGCCACCGCGGAGTCGTCCAGGTTCAGCTGGATATGTACCGGCTCGCAGGCCCGCTGCATGAAATAATAGCCGGCATTGGGTTCCAGGTACCAATCATATATCTGCCAGACGACACTGGGAAAAGCCGCATTCAGCTTCCAGAGCATGACGCCTCCCGTTTCGTTCAGCTTGTGCCCCGCGGCTTCGAATATGGAACGATACCCGCCCGCATTCAGCAACTGCATCTTTTCCGAAAAATCACGCATGCTCACGGGCGTGCCGAAACGGTCCAGCATGGCCTGGTAATAAGTGTCATAATGCCCATTGCCGGTACAGGCGTCGTGATAACCCCACGTATCGTTGAGCGGATAAGGAAGGCTGTTGTCAGGCACGAGATTGGGAATGATCTTCGGCAACGTATTATAAGGCGGCTGCGACGGCAGGCCCGTCTCATCTTTGAAGACCCAGTCCTTCCCGGCATCCACGAGCCGGTAGTATTGCGCATCGTCCTGCCAGGAATAGGGCCCCCCGCTGTACACACCGGCGGGCCGGTCATCGGGCCAGGAACCTTTCCAGTCGGCAGGCGCCTTTGAGAACCCGGACGAACACGGTATGAAGGGCCGGGTGCCATCCAGCGCCGCGACGTTGTCGCGCATGGCATTGTACAATTCTTCGCGCGCATGCCCTTCATTGCCGCCCGTCCACACCAGCAAACTGGGATGATTGCGAATGCGATAGATGGTACTGACGACATTGTCGATAAATACATGCGTTTCCAGCGGCCAGTCGGAAGACCCTTTAAAACCTCCGTTGGTGTCTCCGGTGATCCAGAAATCCTGCCAGACCAGCAGGCCATAACGGTCGGCCAGCTCATAGAAATCATCGGTCTCGCCCAGCCCGCCGCCCCAGATACGGACCAGGTTGACGTTGGCGTTGCGACACAGGCGAAGCTCGTAGTCATACCGTTGACGATCGCGGTTGAGCATCATATCGGGCACCCAGGCCCCGCCTACGAGGTGGACCCTTTTCCCATTGACATAAAAATCGCGGCGGACCCAGCCGTTGATGGTCGTCGCCACCGAGCCGACGGTGCGTACCCCGAATACAAAAGAGGTGTCGTCGGATACGCCGCCCCCCGACAAATACTTCACCCGGATGCGGTACAGCCACGGCTGTCCATAGCCATTGGGCCACCAGAGGCGGGGATGATGCATCGTCAGCCCGGGGATATCGCCAGGGGTGAGACGGATGGTCTTTGCCTCCGAGGCGCCGACGGATACTTCCTTCGTGAACCGGACGGCGGGTCCTGTAAAGTTTTCCGGGGTGATGGTCACCTGCAGCGAACCGTGCCGGGTCTGCGCTTCGTTATTCGTCAGCAAAAGGTCCAGCGAGAGCCTGGCGATGCCCGTATCCGGAAGCGCCGGCAATTCGGTAATGACACGCGGCCGGCTGATGACCACCTGACCTGTCGTCCGAAGATAGACCGGTTGCCAGATGCCCAAATTACGATCGCGAACTTCGGGTATCCAATCCCAGCCTACCGAGCTGAGCATGGTCACGTTCTTGCCGATGTCGCCGGTAGGCCCGCCATTTTCGTAGAAATCGCCCAGCGCTTTCAGCTGCGGCGTTGCCGGTTCGCCCGGAAAATCCAATGGATAGATCTTTACGGCCAGCGCATTCTCTTCACCGGCCCGGATGGCGTTGCTGACATCGAGATCGAATTCCTGGAACATGCCTACCAGTTTCGAGGAGTCGGCGATCAGCTGCCTGTTCAGCCATACCTCGGCGCGATAGTTGATGCCCTTGAAGACCAGCTGGAAATGCCGGCCCTTGTCCGAGGCAGGTACGGCGAATGTCGTTCGGTACCAATAGGGCTTTTTCCAGGGATTCGGCTGTCCGGGGAGATAGCTATATTGCGCGAGATGATATTTCTCGTTGAATGCATCGGAGGCATCCGGGATCAGCGTATTGTTCATGCCGATATAAGGATCGGGATAGACCTTGTTGGCTACCAGACCCGTCAGCACGGTAGAGGGGACGCTTACGGGGAACCAGTAATTTGCGGGCGTATACCCGACGGAAGAGATGGAGTCGCCGCCCGCGCGAACGACGGCGGAAGATTGCAGTGTAAAACGCGTCAGCCTGACCTCGTGGATCGGTTGGGCGGATGGCTGCACGGCCGCAGCTGGTTGCATGTCCGGTTGTGCTTGGACCAATGCGGGCAGCAATAAAAGGATCAATGGGGTAGTAATGGAACGCATCGTTGGGATTGTGATTTAGATAACAGGCCATCTAAAATACAGAATTGCTGATGAATGCTATCTTCTTTCCGTCGGGCGACCAGGACGGGGTATTGATCGAACCCTGCCCTCCATATATATACGCCAGGACCTTCGGTGTCCCTTTACCGTCGATAGGCAGGAGGCGGATATAAACGTGTTTGTAAGGAGGATGGATGCCGGCGGGCGTCTCCTCCGGAAGGAAGCTCAAATAGACGAACCATTTGCCGTCCGGCGAAATATGCGCAAACCAGTTGTCGTATCCATCGTTGGTTACCTGCTGCTGATCGCTGCCGTCGGGCCGCATGCGCCAGATCTGCATCAGGCCGCTGCGGACGGAATTAAAATAGATGTACCTGCCATCGGGAGTATATTCGGGTCCGTCATCCAGACCCGGCGAAATCGTCAGACGGATCTCTTTTCCACCTGCAGCAGGGACTTTGTATACATCGAATTCGCCGTTACGCTCGCCGCAAAAAACCAGGTCCTTGCCGTCGGGCGACCAGCCATGCAGATAGGAGGGGCCCTTTGGAGTGATCTGCCTGGGACTGCCGCCTTCGATCGGAACGGTATAAATGATCGAACCTCCGAGATCCTTTACCCAACTGCTCAACCCCAGCATTTTGCCGTCGAAGGAAATGACATGGTCGTTATTGTTGGCAGTTACCGATCCGGTATTGAGCGGCGTAGGCGTTCGGGTCGAAAGATCGAATTTGTACACCCTCCCTTTGGCGTCATTGAAGATGAGGTCTTTCCCGTCCGGCGTCCAGTTTGGGGCCTGGATGGAATAGGGCACTTCATAGATCGTTTCACGATGTCCGGAAGCTATTTCAAGCACTTCCAAACGGCTGCCCAGCGTCATCTGGGTCGACTGGTTGGATTCGCCCTTCATGGGCACTGTGATATTGACGTTACTGAAGACACCTGTTTCCAGGACATCGGCATTATGAGAGCCCACAAAAAGGCCGGCATAGACCTCATCGCCGAGATCGACGCCGGTAAGCGTATCCGTCTGAAAAGGCTGGCCATAGATGGCCGCGCGCATGATGTAAATGTTCCCCTTTCGCTCCAGCTGGAGGATATTGACTTTGCTCAGCCGCAGCCGGTGTTCCTGTGTTTGGGCGCCTGCAGTCGGCCGACATTGAAGAGAGGTCAGCCCATCGCCATGCACTACAGCGTTGACATGCGGGGAATTGCCGTCCAGGGTCTTGCGTACCATCCAGCCGATCTTGCGGTGATAGTCGACCCAGCCTCCCAGGAATTCGGCCCGCGCATACAGGATGAAATTCCCCTTCATTTTCTTCCATACATACTGGAATTCGTCGTGATCGCCCCAGATGTTATAGCCGGCGCCCGAGACTATGTATTGACCGGTGGCCGGGATATAATCGGCCGAGCCGGGTTTGACATTTGTGCCCACATCGCCGTGACCGGCGAAAATGCCGATGGGCTGTGCAGCGGCAGGCCCCGCGATAAGCGTTGCAAATGCAAGTAAAGCGAATAAATTTTTCATCAGCGGGCGATTGAGGGGTGATGGCAGGCGTTCGGAGTGATGGCAGGCAATTTCAGGGTTACAGAAGGAGCTGCCATTATACCAGGTTTTGCCGTACGTAATGATAGCTCTTAGTGATACTGTCGAACGGCGAGCCGGGACAAAAATCTTCTTCCACGAAAAAGTATTTCATCCCCGCGGTGGCTTTTTGCGCGAAGATCCTTTTGAAATCGATCACGCCATTCCCCACTTCGGTAAAATAGCGTTTGGGCGTTTTGTCCATGTCCTTGAGGTGCCACAACGGGAAACGCCCGGGATGCGCGGCGAAGAGTTTGACAGGGTCCTGGCCCGCTCTTGTGGCCCAGTAGAGATCCAGCTCCATTTTGACCAGGTGAGGGTCGGTTTCATTGAGCAGGATATCGTAAGGATATTTTCCGCCCTGGGCGCTGAATTCGAAATCGTGGTTATGGTGACAGAACTGGATACCCGCTTTCCTGCACTTTTCACCGGCGATATTGAAGTTGGCGGCCATTTTTTTGTAGTGATCGAGACTGCCGCGTTCCGGCTCCGAGAGCCAGGCGCAGACCATATACTGAAGACCCAGCGTATGGGCGTCTTCGACGGCCCTGTCCCAGTCATGGAGGATGGTACCATTGAAAACGCCATTGGTCAGTGTCGCCCCCTGGGGATCTTCGCCATAACGGTAGTGACAGCTTCGCATGACCAAACCGTTATTCTTCAGCATGCGCAAAAAGGGTTTGGCATCCATGCCATAGAATTTTTCCTTTCCATCGTTGTATGTCGCGCCCTCGAGCGAGTTGTAGCCGATATGCGCAACTTTCGCCAGCGTGCCCGCAGGGTCTGCGCCCATGGCGTCGCGGACGGTATACAATTGCAGACCGATCACCGGCTTTTCGGCTATTGCGCGGGCGAAAAGCGAGGGCGAAGCCATTAGGCCTGCGGAATAAAGAGTAGTGGACTTAAGAAAGGACCTCCTGGTGTGCATAGCGGGATTTTTTAATTTTATAGCCGGCCCGTGGTCGACTTTGGTACTAATTTACGGTAACTTTTCATAAAATATCTTGCATGAAGATTGCAATACTGCTGGCCGGCCTTCTCTTTTTTGCCGGAAGGGGCCTGGATCGCGACGAGCATCCGACGCTGCCGATCGGCGCCGCCGCCCCGGATTTCTCGTTGACCGGGGTGGATGGAAAGACCTACACGCTTTCCAGTTTCAGGGAAGCAAGAATACTGGTCATCGTTTTCACCTGTGATCATTGCCCTACCGCCCAGGCCTATGAGGACAGGATCATCGCGCTCGCCAGGGACTACAAGGATAAAGGAGTGACCCTGGTGGCCATCATGCCCAACGATCCGAGCTCTATACGTCTCGACGAGCTGGGCTATACCGACATGGGGGATAGTTTTGACGAGATGAAGCGCCGTTCCGCCGCAAGACATTTCAATTTTCCTTATCTCTATGACGGCGCCACGGAGGTCGCTTCCAAAAAGTACGGCCCTATCGCCACTCCGCATGTGTTCGTCTTCGATCAGCAACGCAAGCTTAGGTACAGCGGCAGGGTCGACGATGTGGAGAAACCGACAGGGACCCCTCATTCCCGGGATGCCCGCAATGCCATCGAGGCCTTGTTGGCCGGCGAACCGGTGAGGGTGACGACGACCAAAGTCTTCGGCTGCTCGATCAAGTGGGCGGAGAAAAGCGACTGGATCGAAAAAGCGAAGAAAGAATGGGCGGCCGAGCCCGTTCGGCTGGATACGATCACGGAAGGCGGTCTTAAAGAACTGGTCGCCAATCATACGGACAAACTCCGCCTGATCAACGTCTGGGCTACCTGGTGCGGCCCATGCGTGGCCGAGTTCCCTGATCTCGTAGACATTAACCGCATGTATCGCCGCAGGGACTTCGAATTCATTACGATCAGCGCGGACGAACCAGCCAAAAAGGTAAAAGCCCTGCAGTTCCTGCAGCAATCGCGGGCATCCAATACCAATTATATCTTCCATACCGACGACAAATACCGGCTGATAGACGCGATCGACCCCAAATGGCAGGGCGCCTTGCCCTATACGATGCTGGTCGAGCCAGGTGGAAAGATCGTTTGGTCGAAAGAGGGACCGGTCGATGTTCAGGCGCTGAAGACCGCCATCGTGGACGATCCGGCCATCGGAAGATATTACTGACGTATGAGAAAAACCATTTTCAGCCTTACGCAGGTGCTGCGACAGTCCTTATCGGGCGAGCACCGGGATTATACCAATGGAAGCATCCGTCGGGCGGTGATCCTGCTGTCGATCCCCATGATCCTGGAGATGTGCATGGAGTCCGTTTTTGCCGTTGTCGACATTTTCTTTGTAGGTCGTCTGGGCAAAGAAGCCGTTGCCACGGTAGGATTGACCGAATCCGTGCTGGCGATCGTCTATTCCTTAGCCATGGGATTAGGCATGGCGGCAACGGCGATGGTCGCCCGCCGGATCGGTGAGAAAAACGAAAAAGAGGCCGCCCACACCGCTGCACAGGCTATCCTCATTTCATTGGGCCTGACGGTGGTGATCAGTCTCGCGGGCTCGATCCTGGCGCCGAAGATACTGCAGGTCATGGGCGCCTCTCCCTCCGCAGTGGCGATGGGACAGTCTTATACCCGTATCATCTTCGGGGGAAGCATAGTGATCATGCAGCTTTTTCTCATCAACGGTATTTTCCGGGGCGCCGGCAACGCCTCTATCGCCATGTGGTCGTTGTGGATCGCCAATGGCTGCAATATCATCCTCTGCCCTTTATTGATCCATTTTTATGGTCTCCCCGGTGCAGCCCTGGCCACTACGACCGGGAGAGGCATCGGTGTATGCTATCAGATCTATCATCTTATCCGGGGAAAAGGCGTGGTCCGTATCACCCGGCGGCAATTCGCCCCCGATGGACCCGTCCTGCGCGGGTTGGCGAACGTCGCTTCGACCGGGGCATTGCAGTTCCTGATCAGTAGCGCCAGCTGGATCGTCATGGCGCGGATCATCGCCTATTTCCACGATACGGCCATAGCGGGTTACCAGGTTTCGATCAGGATCCTCGTCTTTTTCATCCTGCCCGCCTGGGGAATGAGCAATGCCGCCGCGACACTGGTCGGTCAAAACCTGGGAGCTGGACAGCCGGACAGGGCGGAAGCGTCGGTTCGCACGGCTGCCTTTTATAATGCATTGTTTATGAGCCTGGTATCAGTACTGTTTTTGGTGGCCGCGGAACCTATCGTCCGTTTTCTCAATCCAGACCCGGCGGTACAGGCCATTGCCGTCCATTCGCTGCACATCATCAGCCTGGGATACATCTTTTATGGTGTCGGCATGGTGATGATCAATACCTTCAATGGGGCCGGAGACACGCGTACTCCAACGATTATCAGCCTGTTCTGTTTCTGGGCTTTCCAAATACCGCTTGCCTGGTTCCTGGCCATCTCCCTGGGATATGGCCCGACCGGCGTTTTCATAGCCATTTTGGTGGCCGAATCCACGCTAAGTGTTGTCAGCCTTATCCTTTTCAGAAGGGGCAAATGGAAGCTGGTAAAGGTCTAAGGGTTAATTCCCAGGGTATAGAAAAATGACCGGCTACACAATAAAAGTTTTCATAAAAGATTCTTGCACAAGTAGAAAATAGATAATATTTTAGATACCCGGCCGTTTAAAAAACCGGGCAGCCTGCGATCCGCCGGCCGGCAAAAAAACCTTTGAAACATGCGTTGTCGTATTCTACATCCCGGATTCCTGTGCGTTTTGGTCGCATTTGTTTTACCGGTTAATGTGCTGATCGCCGGCGGGCCGGTCAATTCCAAAAAAGCCGCGAAGGCCGCCGCCTTTTCCGAAGAGGTCAACAATCTTTATGAGCAGATCGATCTGAAGGAGGTCGGGCTGACCAAAAAAGCTTTCGAATATGCCCTGAAAGGGTACAATTATCTGCTCGACCACCATTGGCTCAACAAGACGGGTATCTTAACCATATGCGATCTGAGTCAGTCTTCCCGCAATAAACGTTTGTATATCCTGGACCTGGATACAAAGACCGTTTTGGTGAATACCTATGTAGCGCATGGACGGAATTCGGGCGGTGAGTTTGCGAGATCCTTCTCGAATAACCCCTCATCGCACAAAAGCTCGCTGGGCTTTTATATCACGCAAGGCATCTATTATGGAAATAATGGCCTGTCCCTGAGGATCAGGGGGATGGAAAGAGGGTTCAATGACCGGGCCGGCTCGCGCGGCGTGGTGGTGCATGGCTCGGAATATGTCGGCCCCGATTTCCTCGAGATGAACCGGTTCTGTGGAAGAAGTTATGGTTGTCCGGCAGTCCCTGCGGATGAGTCGGAGACGATCATCGATCTTATAAAAGAAGGTTCCTGTTTATTCATCTATCACCCGACAAAGAGATACATCAGCCGATCGAAGATACTTAACAGCTAGCATGGACGCACACTTCAGATGGTTTGAAGGTGAAAAAGCTCAATATAGGTTCGTACCCTATGGTTGGGCTTTTCTTTTAGCCGCCGGCGTAGCCTCCGGCAGGGAAAGGACACTTGGGGGCGGGCCGGGGCGCAATTAGAACGGTACAAACCAGCCGATCAGTCCGGCCAGCATTCCCACCACCAGCCCGGACCATACTTCAAAAGGGGAATGTTCGCCAAGGAGCAGTCGTGAACTGGCCACAATGCCTGTGATCAGCAATACAATGGAAAGATAAAGTCCCGAGGCATAATCATTGGTAAAAGAGAAAAGGAAGAAGAACATCAGGGCGCAACCCAGCGCGACCGTGTGAATGCTGATCTTAAAATAGATGTTGCACAGAAAAGCGGCAACCAGCGCTACGAACGAACCGGCCAGAAAATTTATGGCAACCTGCGGGGACGACGGATCGGAAAAATTCTTAAAGAGATACCAGGTCCACCAATAGAAGATCATAGCGATCAGGTAGGGCACGATCCGTTCTTTCTCGGTTCGAAGGAACATCGATTTGACGAACAGGTCCAGCCGCCACATCATGAATACCGCGAAGAGCGGGAACAAAACGTTATTTCCGGCGATCGTGAGGAATCGGAGCACGCGGGTCTTGTGGTCATAGTCCGAAAATGCGATAGGATGGGCAAAGATCAGGAAGGCCATCACATAGCTGCTGATAAACAGGGGATGGAAGAGATAAGAAACGAATTGCGCCATCCCCCGCAAAAGCGGGTTATCGGGCGTCCGGCGGTCGGTCTTCGAGGATGCGATGATGTCGGTCATAATTCTTTCCTCAGTCTGGCGACGGGAATATTCAATTGTTCGCGGTATTTGGCTACGGTACGGCGGGCGATATTGTAACCGCGCTCCTGGAGCAGTTCGGTCAGCTTTTCGTCACTAAGCGGCTTCTTCTTGCTTTCCCCCTCGATCAGATCGCTGAGGATCTTTTTCACTTCACGTGTCGAAACCTCTTCCCCCGTATCGGTGCTCAGCGATTCGCTGAAAAAGAATTTCAGGCGGTAGGTGCCAAACTCCGTCTGAACGAACTTGCTGTTGGCCACGCGGCTGACGGTGGAGATATCAAGCGCGGTCCTTTCGGCTATGTCCTTGAGGATCATTGGGCGCAGCGTCGTCTCGTCCCCCGTCAGAAAGAAATCGCGCTGGTAGTCCATGATCGTGTGCATGGTATTGTAAAGGGTCTGCTGCCGTTGCTTGATCGCATCGATGAACCATTTGGCGGCATCGATCTTTTGTTTGATAAAGAGTACGGCCTCCTTCTGGCGTTTGTCCTTTTTACTGCCCCGGTCGTATTCCTTCAGCATCTCCCTATACCCCTCGCTGATCCGCAGATCGGGCGCGTTCTTCGAGTTGAGCGACAATTCCAGCTTCCCCCCGGTATTGGCGATAAAGAAATCGGGGATCACATAGCTTTCCGCCTTATTGACCTCGGTGACATCTCCGCCCGGCTTGGGATTGAGCTTGATGATCTGGTTAATTACTTCCTTTAGCTGATCGTCCGTAAGATTAAGACCCCGCTGGATCTTGTCGTAATGCTTCTTGGTAAATTCATCGAAATAGTAAGTCAGCACCTCGATAGCAGTATCGACGCTCATATTCCCATTCTTTTTCCGTCGCAGCTGGATGAGCAGACACTCCTGCAGATCGCGGGCGGCAACCCCCGGGGGATCGAATTGCTGGATCTTTTTTATGAGCGACTCGATCTCTTCCTCGGACGTCTCGATATTCTGCCGGAAGGCCAGGTCATCGGCAATGGAAGCCGTTTCCCTGCGCAGATACCCGTCGTCGTCAATGCTGCCGACTATTTGTTCGGCGATCTTGCGGGTGCGATCATCGACGACCAGCATGCCCAGCTGATCGAGCAGCACTTCGTGAAACGAAGTTTCCACCCGGTGAGGCATCACCCGGTCTTCATCCGCGTCGGGGTAGTTATCATCCCGCAGCCTGTAATCTGCGACATCGTCATCGGAGTCATTGACATATTCACTAATGTCGATATTGTCATATTCATCCTCGCTGCCATCCTTTTCATCAAATTCTTCGGAAGATTCGAATTCGTCCTTTGTCTCCTCCCCCGACCCGTCATCATGTTCGTCCGTTACCTCCAGCGCCGGGTTCTCCTCCAGCTCCTCCTTGATCCTTTCCTCGAGGTTCGCGGTGGGCACTTGCAGCAATTTCATTAACTGAATCTGCTGAGGAGATAGTTTTTGGAGTAGTTTTTGCTGTAGTGATTGACTTAAAGACATGTAAATCAGGGGTTTTGCTCAAACGCCTTTTGCAATTTTACAAAAAAGGGGCACGAACCACAAAAATCAGGCCGTAAATTTACATAAAAAGGAGAGTTTCCGCGTGCAACGAAAAAAAACTTTTCTTGTTGTATGTTTTTCAATACTTATGGCGCTGGCCCAGGGCCAAACGACATCTCCTGCGCCATCCGGTAAAATTATCCCCGATCCCGTTCAACCAAAGTTCCTTCCATTGATCTTCCGGCCGACGAGCATACCGGTAAAGACTACCCTCCCGCTCTTTACGCCGATTCGCATTCCCGGCGGTGATGACTATAAGCATCGTTTGGGGTTTTTCTGCCGGCAGGAACTGATCATCGAGAAAGCCACCCGCCTTCCGCTGCGTTTCCGGCTGGGCTCCCTGGAATATTGCAACAAGCTTGAAGGAAAATGACCGGCCAAAATCTCATTCGAGGCTTCGCCTGGTCAGCGCCTGCCGGTAGGCCTGGATATTCGCCTTTATCAATCGCTCCAGTCTCCGCCGGATAGACGCGCTGCCCGGATCGGTCAACAAATTGTTGCGGAGCAGGCTGTCGGCGGTATACTTATATAAAAAGCAGGTCTTTTCATGTGCGGGGTCATAATCCAGTATATACTGGCTGGTAATGAGCTGGTATGCCTCTCCGATCCGGTTGACCACATACCGGTCTTCGTCCGGCAGGGTCGTATCCAGCAGGCTATGGCCGAAACCGGAATAGGTTCCGGTATAACCCAACAGGTCGAGTACAGTGGGGGCAACATCGACCTGGCCTGCAACCTCCTGCCGCCATTCGCCGGTATCCCGCGCGGGATCGTAAATAAAAATAGGGATCGTACAAGAAGCTACATAATTGAACGGCGTACGGTCAAAATCGGGGTTTAGGTAATGGTCGGCGCAGAATACGAAGAGTGTATTTCGAAACCAGGACATAACCCGGGCAGCCGCAAAGAATTGCTGTAGGGCATAGTCCGTATAACTGATCGCGTCTTGCGCCGGCGTTTGGCCGGGAAAGGTGAACCTGGGACCATATCCGGGCGGAAGCGTATACGGCGGATGGGAGCTGATGGTAAAAAAAGTGGCGAAAAAAGGCGTTGGCTTTTGTTCCAGTACATGCGCGCCATATTGCAGAAAAGGCTCGTCAAATATACCCCAGTTCCCGTCATAGAAACGGTCATCATTGAAATCGTTGCGCCAGTAACAATGGTCGAGACCGGCCATGCGGGCAAACTTGCCGAATCCGAAATGGTCTGTGGCAGCGCCCATTAAAAAATTCGTGTTATACCCTTTTGTCCGGAGGATATTTCCGATGCTCTTCAAGGGCGTATTGGCATATGGCGAATAGAAGAAAGGTTCGTCGGTGAACGGCGGCAATCCCGCCAGGATAGCTACGATCCCCTGATTGGAGTTGAATCCATTGGCGAAGGCATGCGGAAAGAATAGACTTTTGCGGATAAGGGAATCCAGGAAGGGGGTATGCGCCTTTCGGGGATCACCCGGCAGGACGTAGGACCGATCGAAGCTTTCCAGGATGAATAGGACGACATTCTTCCGACAGGGACTGTCGGCAACTAAGCTCCCCGCAAAATGCCGCGCGGCAGCGCCGGCCAGCCGATGGGTAGTAGGGACGATCCTGTTCAGCTCATCCTGCGGCAAATAAGATCGCGGAGCCATCTGGTGCTCCCGGTTGAAAATGGAATAAGTAAGGGTAACGACGCTATTTTGCGCCAGCGGCAGGTAAACCGGATCGACGTCCAGCAGGGGGCTGGCGGGGACCAGCGGTCGATCCTCTGTACCCCGCAGTGCAACCAGGGCCAGCAGGACAATTATGAGCTGTACCGGCGGCAGCATAGTGCGGGCAGCCCGCTTAGGTTGAGCGGGGAAGGCCCTTATCGCGATCCGTATCAGCAACCAGATGGCAATGAGAAAGAGGAGCAGCAACGGCAGATAAAGCCGTAAGACACTGCCGAAGGAACCTGCGGAATCACCCAGCACATACCAAAGATCGATATTGCTGCGGTGTTTACTATAGGCAAAGTAGCCGGTATCCAGGACATTCAGCGCCATACCCGCCGCATTCAACAGGATAAAGACCCAGCGCGTCAGGAGCGACAGCCAACGGGCGGCCGGGCCCGAAAAATACTGTGCGACATAGAACAGCAACAGGACGGGCATATTCACCAACGCGATCGCGGCAAGGTCCATCCTGCCGCCCCACCAAAAAACGCGCAGGACGCCAACATGGTCCTGAAAGCTGAAGAACCGGTAGTTCAAAGCGAGGAAAAGCAGCCGGGTGACCAGGTAATACGCGAATAAGAAGGCAAAAGCCGGCAGCAGTCCCCGGAAAGGTTTGAGGTAGCGCATAGTCTGGCGTTAGCCTGGTGATTTAACATTAACAAGGCATACCAGCATGCTGGTATCATTGGCGAGCCGGAGCAGCATGTTCCGGTCCATGCTGTCCCGGAAACGGATATCCCAGCTGATCTCCTTGCTCCCGGGAAGATCCCGGACGAAGGGCCCACCCAACGGGTATTCGGCGCTCAGCAGCGCGATCTTTTCCGGATAGCGGGTCCTCAGGGCCGTGGTCCGCTCGCCCGCGGCCTGCCCTATCCAGGAAATGTTCAGGCCGGTGAGGAACCCGCGAGATCTCACCGCAAGCAGGGCAAGGGTGTCGTAGCATTCGACAATGACCCTGTTCCGGATCGCATATTTCCGGTCGATCGCCTCCAGCAGATCGCAAAACGGTCCGATATTTCCCCGGTTGGCGTTCTTGATATCCATCCAGAACATTTTTCGCCCTCCGGCATCTTCCTTCAAATAGTCGGTGAACAGGTCCGGGCCGGCGCTGTCATGGCCGATGCTCAGGTTACCTGCATTAAACTGGATATCGCATTCGAAACCGGCAAATTCCGGATACAGATAGCGAAAGCGGCGGAGCGAGTTGACCCGGTGAGGCCAGATCCTGTCAATCCCTTTTAGCCTATAGACAAGATGATGCGAGAAACTGCTATCCCGGAGGAAGCGCCGGTTGTCAATGACGGCCTTGTCACGGATACTCCGGATCAGGGCCTGCTGGATCCCATTGACCAGCCGGTAGCGACATACAAAAACAAGTGCTCCCAATAGCAAGAGAACGATCAGTAAAGCCGGTCTTTTTTTTGCCATGGGCTCAGGGGTTAGCTGTTACGCCTGCGGGACCCGGGATTTGGCCGCTCTCTGGGCCATGACCTTTTTAACGACGGCAACGATGGCCTCCCCTTTTTGCCTGGTCTGCTCTTCGGTCCACAGAAGGCCGATAGCCGTCGAGATACAACGGCTCATGATCCTGTCGCTTGCAGCAAAGGAAGCATGCTCCAATGATAGCAGGGTCTGTCTCTGTGGTTCGGACAACGGGTTCAGCGTAGCCGCAGTGCGAAGATGGTCCCATTTGCGGATATAATGCCAGTTGTTGTCGTACCAGTAGAAATTCCCGGCGAGAATCCCTTGCTGCCGCAGCTCGGCGACGACTTCGCGGGTGACGTCCCCGGTCGGCAGGAACCAGCTCAGGAAGCTGCAAATGTCTCCCTCGGGATCGGGTATGGTCCTGAAACCGATCTCCGGAACTTCGGAAAGGATGGCTTTCAGCAGGCTGTGCGTTTTCCGCTGGATGGCGACAAACTCCTCCAGGCGTCTCACTTGCGCCAGACCCACCGCCGCATGCAACTCGGAAATACGGAAATTGTATCCTATATACGGATGGAGATCGGCGCCGCGGTCGACGCCTTTATGATCGTGTCCGTGATCGGAGTAAGCATCCAGCTTGAAATGGAGCGCTTCATCGTTGGTGACGACGGCGCCGCCTTCCGCGCAGGTGACGATCTTTACAAAATCGAATGAGAATGTACCGGCATCCCCGATGGTGCCGAGGGCTTTGCCTTTATAACGGCCGCCAAAACTCTGACAGGCGTCTTCCAGGAGGATCAGCCGATGTTCCCTGCAGATCTGCCGGAGGGCATCGAGATCGGCCATGGCGCCGCACATATGAACGGGCATGACGCATTTGGTACGGGGCGTTATAGCCCGGCGCACGGCCGGGGGATCCAATGTCAGCGTTTCATCCACGTCCACCAGCACCGGTATCGCGCCGACGCTGAGCACGCATTCGAAGCTGGCCACAAAGGTGAATACGGGCATGATCACTTCGTCTCCGGATCCGATGCCCAGGGCCGCAAAGGCCGTCGTGAGCGCCGCCGTGCCGCTGCTGACCAGCTGCGTATAGCGACAGCCCAATTTATCGCTGATGGCGGTTTCCAGTTCCTTCGCTTTCCAGACGCCCTTGCGGGGGCCATCGAAACCATAGCGCATCAGGATGCCGGTTTCCAGTACGTCGTTGACCTCTTTTCTTTCCAGCGGGCCGAATAATTCAAAGCCGGGCATAATATAAAATATTTTTAATGGCCAAAGTTAGAGAAAACCAGCGGAACGGGGCGACTTTCCACATTGGTCCGGCTGATGGCCGTTGCAAAATAATGAACCCCGTTTCCCTTTTGTTCCGAGGGGCCGGGATGAACAGTGAATCCGGCAACAGGGTCGTAGGGAATGAAATCGAAGATGCGCGAAGAGTCGATATCGATCGAAGCCGAATCGGACTGATAGATGGCAAACCCTCTCAACGAGTCGCTTTGCGACCCTTTGGACAGCCAGGCGGTCGCGGACAACCCCTTAGGATCGTATTCCATATGGGTCATAGGCGCCTCCGGACGGACGGAATCGATCCAGGGCATGGGCGGGATCAGCGCGGGATAATTGTAATAGTTGTTCCGCAGGCTGTCGCACCAGCCGTACGGGTTGTCGTCGAAAGATTTGCTGCTGAAATAAACAGCCCCCTGGACGGTCGGATAGGTGCGCAACGCCTGGACCTCTCTCGGCAGCAGCGTCGGGTCGCGCCAGGCGGCATTGGAACCCGCCCGGTAAATGCCCAGCCCGATGAAACATTGTTTGCCATAGCTGTGATGCGCCCACCAATCGAGCAGCACGCCATACGGAGCGTGCGGCTGCGTAAACTCGAAATAGATCTGCGGCACGACATAGTCGATCCATCCCTGTTTCAGCCAAAGCAGGATGTCCGCATAGAGATTGTCATAATCGGTCTGACCGCCATGCGTGTCGCTGCCCTCGGGGTCTTTGCTGCTGTTCCGCCAGATGGCGAAAGGACTGACGCCGAACTTGACCCAGGGCTTTTCCTGCTTTATGACCCTGCTGATCTGCAGGATGATCGAGTCCACATTGCTCCGCCGCCAGTCGCCTTTCGACATTCCGTTGCCATATTTCGCGAAGCTGGCATTGTCGGGGAAATCCTTTCCCGGGGGACCTCCCTCGACGATATCATAGGGATAGAAATAATCGTCGAAATGCAACGCGTCGATGTCATAACGGTGAACGATATCGCGTATGACGTTCGTGACATAGGCCTGCACGTCCTTATTGCCCGGATCGAAATAAAGCGTATTCTGAAACCGCACGAACCACTCCGGGTGCTGCCGGGTGATATGATCGGGAGCTATGGAAGATCTGCCGATGGCCTTGACGGCGCGGTAAGGGTTGCACCACGCATGGAATTCCATCCCGCGGCGATGCGTTTCTTCGATCATGAATTGCAACGGATCGTAATAGGGAAAAGGCGCCTGGCCCTGAACACCGGTGAGCCATTCGCTCCAGGGCTCATAGGGGGAAGGGTAAAAGGCATCGGCGGCAGGTCTTATCTGAACGACCACCGCGTTGAAGCCATTGCGTTTGTGCATGTCCAGCAGGCGGGTGAACTCTACTTTCTGGCTGTCTACCGGCAGCCCTTTCCGGGAGGGCCAGTCGATGTTCTCGACGGACGCCACCCAGACGGCGCGGAATTCATATTTCGGCTGGGAACAGGACCTGCCGGGAAAGAGCAGGATCAAAACGGCGAGGAGCAGGATCGGAAACTTCAACATGCGCCTAAAATTAACAAAAATCCTCATCGAACCCCCTTGGGCGTTTGCTGCATCAGCATAAAAATTGTATAAATATGATGCGCCTCATGCAGGAGGAAGAATTCGGTCCATTGAATGACGGTCATCGATCCGAATCGCGGGTGCGCGCCCGTCCGCAGCAGATGATCTTCGTCCATGCCTGTCAGTGCGTGATACAGGGCGGCCCGCTTCTCTCCCATGTCTTCGAGCAACGATGTCAACGACCGTTGAAGATACCCGCGGAAATCCGGATCGTTCTCCGCCGCATAGCGGCCAAAGACCGGCGACTCTTGCTTTCGAATCGTTTCGAGACGGTGCAGGAACACCGGCTGATAACAGGCCAAATGGGCGACATTTTCGAAGACGCTCCATTTTCCGGTGTCGGGGCGTTGTTTCAGCTGCTCTTCGGGATAGTCCCCGATGAGGTCGCGGATCGTCCGGTGCTGAAACTCGAGTCGGGTCCTGGCGGATGATGACAATGGCATAGAGTTGAGTTATGTGCCGGAGCCGTGCGGGCCCACCGGCGATTTTAATCTCCCCAGACTTTCGTGCCTTCGCTGCAATTGGCGCAGATGTCGATATTTTTCCGGCTCTGCAGCACCTGCCGGCGGAATTCCACATAGCGGTCGTCATGCCAGACCTCTCTGAACGGTTTACCCTTTAGATCGCCCAGGGGATGTTGCGCATCTTTGTCAAAACAACAAGGCACTACCAGCCCGTCCCAGGTGATGACGGTCGTATGCCACAGACGCCAGCAATGGTTGTCGAGGCCGTTCTTGAAAACATAGGCTCCGTCTCTGTCCTTGTGATAACGGCTGTATTTTTCATTCCGCGGTATCAAACCGTTGGGGTCGTTCCGGTAGTCATAGACCTGGGCGGTTTTGAATCGTACCTGGTCCACCCCGGTCTCCTTTGCCAGATGCCGTATGTCGTCCAGCTGGTGTTCGTTTGGCCGGACGACGAGGAACTGAAAAAACACGAATGGCTTTTTGCTCTTCAGTTCTTTTTTCCACCTGACGACATTGCGCGCGCCTTCCAATACTTTATCGAGTCTGCCGCCCACCCGGTATTGCTCATAGACATCCTGTGTGGTACCGTCGATGGAAATGATGAGCCGGTCCAGTCCGCTCTCGACTGTCCTTTTGGCGTTCCGGTCGTTGAGATAATGCGCATTCGTGGAGGTTGCGGTATAGATCCCCTTCGACGAAGCATAGGCTACCATGTCGAGGAAGGAAGGGTTCAGATAAGGTTCGCCCTGAAAATAAAAGATCAGGTAGAGGAGTTCGCGGGACATCTGATCGATCGTTTGCCTGAAAAAGCTATCCTGCAGCATTCCTGTCGGGCGGGTGAAGGCTCGAAGGCCGCTGGGACACTCGGGGCAACGCAGATTGCAGGAGGTGGTAGGCTCGAAGGACAACGATATGGGATAGCCCCACTGAACGGCTTTTTTGGTCCACTTGCTGAGATAATAGCTGCCAAAAACCTTCATGCCGTTGAGGATGCGGCGCGGGGTGAGTTTGGAAAGAAGATTGATGGTATCGTTGCGGTTAAAATCGGGCATGGAAGTATAAAAATACTAATTATGTTTGTAGGAACCTATGGCAAGAAGATCGAAGATAAACAGCGCATGGAAGATCGCGTTGTTCTCATTGGCCGGCGCAGTGCTCATCATGCTTGGCTTCACCGCTTATGACTGGTGGCTGGAAAGAAGAGCCCATTTTGTCAGGTATGCCGCATTCGGCATCGATATCCCCGTCAGCTATACCATCCATGGCATCGATGTCTCCAAATACCAGAACATCATCGACTGGGGCTCTGTCCGGGACATGAAGGTCGGCGATGTGCAGATGAGCTTCGCTTTCATCAAGGCGACGGAGGGGCTGGATAATGAGGATGTTTTCTTCCGGCGCAACTGGAAAAAGGTTAGGGATGCCGGTCTGGCGAGAGGCGCCTACCATTTTTTCCTGGCGACCAGGAGCGGCAAGGCGCAAGCCGAGAATTTCATCAATTCGGTAGAACTGGCGCCGGGCGATCTGCCTCCCGTGCTCGATATCGAACAGACTTATGGGATACCCTCCGATAAGCTGCGCGAACGGGCGAAGGAATGGCTGCAAACGGTACAGGACTATTATCACGTGCAGCCGATCATCTATACCAACGTCGATTTTTACAAGCAATACCTTAAAGACGATTTTGACGGGTATCCGCTGTGGGTTGCGCACTACCTCCGCAAAGAAAGACCCGATATCTACCGTACCTGGGCATTCTGGCAGCATAGCGAAGCGGGCAGGGTCAACGGCATTCTGACCAGGGTGGACTTCGATGTGTTCAATGGGGACAGCGCGGAATTCAGGAAACTGCTGATCAACTAACGGTCTTCATCCATTTCGTGTAGCATTTCCCTGAGCCGTTCGATATGGCGCCCGTATAACTTGTTCACATACCATTTATTGAGATAAAAAAGCCCGATCGCAAGGGGCGTCATCACGCCCAGCAGGAATGCCGGCTGGAACCACCAGTGAACGGGTATCGCCTTCGATTGCATGGCATGCCGGAGCGTTGCCAGAGCGACAACCAGGGCGACCAGGATCACGAATGTACCGGACCATACATAGAACCGGATATATTTCCGGAGCGCCTTCAGCTGTGCCGCCAGGTTCGACCGTACCTCGCAGGTGACGCATTGCATGTTCCGGAGCAGCCGGTCCTTCCGATAATAATATACGGCATAAAAACACAACACCGCGAAAAGGAACAGCGAGATCAGCGAAAGCCGGCCATCGAACATGCCCAGATACGCGATGATGGTTGGAATATAGGTAATGAGCATGAGGAGGGCTTCTACCCGGAGATTGCGACGCATCCGGGCGATGGGACCGCGCGATCCCGCCTGCAGCAGATGAGCCAGTTGCTCCGGGTCGGGCACTACAACCGGAGTCTCCTGCTCCTTCCAGATCGTCTTCAGGCTATCTAGTTCCATAAGCGGCCTCCTTCGTCATTTTGCGTAATTTTTCCCTGATCCTGTTCATTTTCACCCGCAGATTGTTCTGCGATATGCCCAGGATCTCTTCCATTTCCTGGTAACTCTTTTCTTCCAGGTAAAGCATGGTCAGCGCCTTTTCCACTTCGGTCAGCCGGTCGATGGCGGCATACAATTGCTGCAGCTGTTCTTCTTTATCGCTGGCATACTGGATATCCTGCAAAGGAATGGACAGCTGCTCCGGATCGATGGGCGAACCCGGGCCGTACCCGCGCTGCTTTCGCAGGTCCGAGATCGCCGTATTCAGCGCGATGCGATATAGCCAGGTGCTGAACCGGGCCTCCCCGCGAAAAGAAGGATAAGACCGCCATAGTTGGATGACGATCTCCTGGAACAGGTCCTGCCGGTCGGGTTCCGTTGCGCCATACATCCTGCATATCTTATACAGAATGCTGCGGTTCGCATTCACCAGGCTGACAAATGTATCCTGTATACTGGAGGCTGGCATCAATTCACCGATAGCACTTTCATTCCGAAAATGCCCTGTTGCTGGACGACCCGCACATTGACCAGGCCGCGGATCCCGGCATAGTCACGGGCGCTGCTGAACACATAAGCCTCCGGCTGTTCGACGATCCGTTCGCGGACGGGGTTCTCATGGATATGGGCGATACGGTCAAGCAAACAGCTTGGCTGCTGATTGTCGATACGGAGAGGGCTGCTGCAGTTCTGCCACAGATGGAATTTTTCTATCCGCCGCAAGGGTTTACCATAGTCCTCGAAATGACGCATCATCCAGTCCCTGCGGAAGTCCATCTCCATCTCTATCGTCTTGAGAATGATCGGGGTAGTATATTTTTTGAAATCCCTTTCGAAATAGGCCGGCGCGGTGGCCTCCCTGGTCCGCACGATCAGGTGGAGATGACTGGTCATAAGGCACCAGGAATAGACGATCAACCCCTGGGCCTCGATAAAGTAATTGAGCGCGTCGGCGATAGCCTGCTTGTAAGCCGGCCGAACGAATACGTCTATTTTGTCCACCGTATTGAGGGTCAGAAAATAGGAGGAATCGACAGGAAGGATCGGTTTCTCTTGGGAAAGCATTTTCAATTATTTTGGTGACAAAACAATACCTCGGCCAGCGGTTGCGGGATGCAATGCTTTTAAAGTTACAACAATCCGGGAGATTGGTTTGCCCGCCTCCTGTATTTTTTCCGCAGGGCCTCAATTCTTGTTGGCCGGCTGGGAGCCGACGAGACCTCCCATTGTGGATAATTTTACCCGTTGAAGCGGATAGGCGCTGCAATAGATGTAATGCCCCGGGTCATCGACCCATCCCGCCTTCAAAACTTTCTCGATGGGAGATGGAACGGGCTTGTCCTTCTTGATGACCTTTTCCAGGTCGACCGGCTGATTGCCGAATTGCCAGAAGTGGTGTTCGGAATCATGCTGGTACCGGTTGGCGTAAGTCTGGAACAAACGCATCAGCCAATCCTTCCGGTTTTCATCGGGATGTTCGGAGATGGCGCGAAGGATCTGTTTTGCCGAATAACTCTTGAAATCGCGTAGCACTTTGGGTAGATTGCTTTTGCCTTCTTCCACGTCAGCTATCATATACAACCGGCTGGGAAGGATCGAATATTCGTATACCCGTAACCGTTTGCAATCGATGCTGTAATTCAGGTTGTCCACCAGCAGATCGCAATACTCATGGCGGGTGAACACATCGATCCCGCCGACTACCGTTAGGGTTACAAAATACAATCCCTGCGGGTGTATCTTGTATACTTGGGTCATGCGAAAAAGATAGCAAACTTTTGTCAAACCCAATAACTACTTCCTTATTATCAAGGGGTTTTCCCACGCGGAGAAAGTTTCCATGCCGGGGAGATTTTCCGCGGTCTTATCCTTCGACGATCCGCAATTTTGCGAAGTTGAGCATGATCTTTTTTTCGCCGTTGTACTGGAATTTGACAGTGGCGATCGGATTGTGCGCGGAACCTTCCATCCCGATGACCTCTCCGAAACCGAATTTCTGGTGCTCTACTTTTTGCCCCACCTGCAAACCGGACGTGTCGCTCGCGACGAAATCGGGCGATGGAGTATGCTCGATCGTCCTCATGTAGGGCTTGGGGGGGATATAGGATGGTCGGGTCTCTTTTTTTGCGGGAGGAGGACCATATCTTTTTTCAGCCTGGTCGGCCGCATTGCCGAAACCTCCGCCATGCATACGATCATAGGCGGAACCGGAGGGGCCGGCGCCAAAACCCTGGTTGCGAAGACCGCCGCCCGCAAAACTCCGATCGAGATATTCGGAAGGTATTTCCTCGATGAAACGGCTGGGCTCATTCTGCACCAGGTTGCCGAAACGATACCGCGTATTGGCATAGGTTATCCAAAGCCGTTGTTTTGCACGGGTGATCACCACATAAAAAAGCCGTCTTTCCTCTTCCAGTTCTTCGCGGGTATTGATGGCCATCGCGTTGGGGAAAAGCATCTCTTCCAGACCGGCGGCAAAGACACAGGAGAATTCCAGACCCTTCGCGGCATGGATCGTCATCATCTTGACGGTATCCGCGTTGGGGTCTTTTTCATCGGCATCCGTAAGGAGCGTTATCTGCTGCAGATAGTTGCCCAGACCCTTGGTCTCGGTCTCCAGAACGCCGTCTTCATCGGGCCGCTCGGTGAACTCCTTGATTGAGTTGAGCAGTTCCTGGATATTCTCATACCGGGCGACACCTTCGGTACTCTTGTCATTGAACAGCTCCTTCACCAGGCTCGTCTGCTTCCCGACATGCGCGGCTACTTCGTATGCATTTTTCGCAGCCAGCATGGATTTGAAGCTGCGGATCATCAGTACGAAATTGTCCACCGCCTCCAGCGTACCCGCCCTGAACCCGAATTCGGACGCCCTTTCCAGGACCTCCCAAAGCGCGATGTCGTTTTCGTTGGCCGCCAGCACGGCCTTGTCGATCGATGTTTTGCCGATGCCGCGCGCGGGATAATTGATGATACGTTTCAGCGATTCTTCGTCCCGTGGGTTCACGATGATGCGCAGGTACGCGATGAAATCCTTGATCTCTTTCCGCTGATAGAAGCTGATGCCCCCATACATGGTATACGGGATGCCCATGCGGCGAAGGCTTTCTTCAAACGCCCTGCTCTGGGCGTTAGTCCGGTAAAGAATAGCAAACTCGCGGTTATTATAATGATTGCGCAGCCGTTGTTCCTGGATCGTATCTGCCACGAACCTCCCTTCGTCATTGTCCGTCATGAGACGCACCAGCCGGATCTTTTCGCCGGTGACATTGTCCGTCCACAGGTTCTTGGGTATCTGCCCCTTGTTGTTGCGGATGACCTCGTTCGCCACATTCAGGATACTCTGGGTGCTGCGATAGTTCTGCTCCAGTTTGACCACCTTCACATCTTCGTAGTCTTTCTGGAATTGCAGGATGTTCTCGATGGTCGCCCCGCGGAAACTGTAGATGCTCTGGGCGTCGTCTCCCACCACACAGACATTCTCGTGAACCGCACCCAACAATTTGATGATCTCGTATTGCGCGGGGTTGGTATCCTGGTACTCGTCGATCAGGATATATTTGAACTTATGCTGGAATTTATGGAGCGCCTCCGGGAAATTCTTCAGCAATTCATACATCTTGATCAGGAGATCGTCGAAATCCATCGCTCCATTCTTGAAACATCGGTCGGCATATGCCTTATAGATCTGGGCGAGCGCAGGCCGGTTGGCCCGCATGTCTTCCTGCTGGATGGCATAGTCGTTCGCGTATTCCGCTGGTCCGACCAGCGCGTTCTTTGCCTGCGAGATGCGGTTATATGCCATATTCGGCTTGTAGTGCTTGTCGTCCAGGTTTAACTCATTTATAACCGTTTTCAGCACGCTTTTCGCATCGTCGGTATCATAGATCGTAAAATTGGAGGAGTAGCCCAGCCGATGCGCCTCCCCCCGGAGGATGCGTGCGAAAACGCTGTGAAAAGTTCCGATGTAGAGGTTGCGGGCACTGGTGTCGCCGAGTATCTTCTCCACCCGCTCCTTCATCTCCTTTGCCGCCTTATTGGTAAAGGTCAGAGCAAGGATATTGAAGGCGTCGACCCCCTGTGCCAGCAGGTGCGCAATACGTGTCGTCAGGACCTTGGTCTTGCCGCTTCCGGCGCCCGCCACGATCATGATCGGACCGTCCATGTGCAACACCGCTTCCTTCTGCCGATCGTTCAATTCACTGATATAATCTCGCATGTTGCGAAGTTACTTAAATCCATGTAAGTTTGTCCTTATCTTTTATCTATGGAACCGAACCGCATCCTCTTCAAATCATTCCTTTCCTCCCCGTACTGCAAGGGCGAATATCCAACGGATGACGCCATCGCTTTCGTTCTTCCGCTTTTCAAAAAAGTGTTGTCGCTGCATGAAGCCGGACTGGTCGGACCTTTTGATAACGAAGACGCAATATTCGTCACGGAGGGGGTTGCGGATATCGACGAAACCATGGCCCATGCGCCCACCAACGCGCTGTATCGCGTTCAGGCGCTGTTCCCGCGAAGCGATGCCGGGCCTTTCGATATCCCGGAGAGGAACACCGGCCCGCATCCACCCTACCTGTCCGGCTACCGCTCGTTCGAGCATGACCTTGGTCATCATGACCCACTGACCGATATTTTCTGCCTGGGACTCGTCCTTGCATCTATCGCGCTGGGGCTGGACCTGTATGACCCCGAAGACAAGGCGCGTCTGGCGAAGCTGCGTCTCCATCCGACACAGCAGCATCCGCGCATCCATCCTGCCCTGGGACGCCTGATCACCGAGATGACAGAACCCGATCGGTCAAGGCGGTCTCAGGACCTTTACGATGCGATTGCCCGGCTGGAACATTACCGCGATTACGATACCGAAAAACAAATCGATCTGAGTGCACTTCCCGGTTGGCTGGACCGGGACCTGAAAGAACGGGAGGCTTATATCCTGAACCGGCTTCGCAACAGGCTGTTCGATACCAGCCGCCGCAACCGGCTGCTGTACTTCAAGCCCAATGCCCGTTTTGTGAACCTTACCGTGGGCAGCATTCCCATGGTCCTGGATTACCGAAGCATCCGGCCGGATCATCTCTTCACCTGGACACCCGAGCTTGCACAAGCGATAATCGGCGGGAAGGAGATCGTACTCAACAAATATTTGCGTTTCGACGATCATCCCTATCTTCCCCTGTCGCTCGATCGCGTGAGAGTGGAGACACAACATGATATGCAGGAATACGGTTTCAGTCAGTTGAAACTGGTGATCGCTTTTCTCGATTGGTGTAATTTTAAAGATGATACTCAGGAGAGGATCAGGAGTCCATTGCTGCTGATGCCCGTGACGCTGAAAAAGAATAAACGGCCGAGAGAAGACCATTATGTCCTGAAGGTATCGGATAGCGCTGCCGAGGTGAACCCGGTGCTTGCCGGTCAGCTGCGGGAACTGCACGGTATCAGGCTTCCCGATTTCGTCGACATGGAAGAAATGGCGCCCGGGCAGCTATACCAGGTCATTCGAAAACAGATCGAAGAGGCCGCCCAGGGCATCGTGCTGCGCTATTCCGAAAGACCGCGTATCCGTTTGCTACAGGAAGAAGCTTCCCGGACCATCGAAAAATATCGCGGAAAAACACGCGGGGGAGCGGAAGACAGGGCGCCGGCAGAGGCATCACCGGCGGAAGATACCGCAGCGCGCGCAGACCCCGGGACCGTCAATCCGGAAGAGCCGGATGACATGACCGCCGACGGCGACAATCCCTACAACTGGGATTTCGATGTCTGCAATATGGTGCTCGGCAATTTCCACTATAAGAAGATGAGCCTGGTACGCGATTACAACCTGGTGATCGACCGGCATATCGAACATCCCACTTTCGATTTACTTTTCGGCAACCAGCCGCGGATTTTTCCCGAACATCCATTCGACGGCAACCGGCCGGACGACTGGTTCCATGTGGTCAGTGCCGATCCGACCCAAACGAGGGCCATCCTTCAAAGCAGGGCGGGCTACAGCTATATCATCCAGGGTCCGCCCGGCACGGGCAAAAGCCAGACGATCACCAATCTTATCGCCGATTTCGTCGCGCGCGGAAAAAGCATCCTCTTCGTTTGTGAAAAACGGGCCGCGCTGGACGTCGTCTATCACCGGCTCAAACAAGTGGGCCTGGAAGAGCTTTGTTGCTATATCCACGACAGCCAGGGCGACAAACGCGATTTCATCAAAAATCTCAAGACCACCTACGAAGACTTCATCGACCGCAGGATGGACCTCCCCGGTCTAAAAGAACGCCGCGAAATGCTGCTTCAACAAATGAGCCGCCATCTCGATCTTATCCGGGATTTCCACGAAACATCCGTCTCGGAAGAAAAAGATGCCGGTATCACGGTAAGGCAGCTGCTCGAGTCCGTTATTTCCTTAAGGGATCAGTTACCGGATCTTGGTCCCGGCGAAGACGAGCTGCTGCCGGCTTACCGCGAGTGGAAGCAATCGGCGCCCGTACTGAACGCACTCGGGTCCATTATGGAAGAGTCAGGCGCCGGGGCTATTTTTTCCGAACATCCTTTCAGCCTCGTACGGGAGTCCGTCTTTGCAGCCGATAGCCCATACCGGGCACTCGAAACCGCATTGAACGAGGCGTTGCAGGCATTGACGGAAGTGGAAACGCTTCTCGCGCCCTGTCGCCTGGAATCCCGCCATCTCCGGGAAGCCGAACGGCTGAAGAACCTGGTGCAGATGGCAGTCCTGCTGTATCCGCTCGCCCGCACCGGCAATATGGCCCTCGCCGATCCCGACAGCGAAGAGGCACGCCAGCTCGAAAAGGAGTTCCTCCGATACCGGCAACAGCAGGAAATGCTGCGGCTGGCGACGCAAAAAAATATCCACTGGAAACAGCGGCTGAACGAACAGGACCTCGATGCCGCTCTCGCGCTCACCCTACGGCAGAAAGGAGCTTTTTTCGGTGGACTCAACGGTCCTTATCGCAGGCTCAAACGCCGGCTTCGGGAAAGCTATGATCTTGCCGCGCATGCCGTTGCACCGTCATGGTATAATGTGCTGCAATCATTGAAGGACGAGTATGTGGCCGCGGAACAGGTGGAGCAGACACGCCGGGAGCTGCAGGATCGTTTCCAGCTGGGACCGAATATCGATACCGCCCGGCTCGGCATCGAAATGCTCCAGAACAGGAAGGGCCATCCCGAACTCGCCTGGCTGTCACAACATCCCGATGGCCCGACGATCGTTAGCTCCCTGCAGGCGTTGCATCAGCCGCTGAACCGCCTCGAGACCTTGCTGCAACGTTGTCTGCAAGACCCCTTTGCAAGTCCGCCGGCAGAGGTCAGGGACCGGCTGATGAATATACGGCTCAATGCGGATGCGCTTCCCGATTGGTTGCCGGCACTCCGGGGCTTTGTAAGCCTGCCCGACCGGGTGAAAACGAGTTTGCGCCGGCTCCCGCTGCGTATCATACAGGTGGAGGCCGCCGTTTGCAGAAAGACCCTGCAGCAGGCATACCAGGCCAACCGGAACTATGCGGGCATCGACGGCGATGTACTGGAGAAAGCGGCGCAGCAACTGGGCGAAGGATATACGACCCTGCAGCAGATCAATGCGCAGCTGATCCGCGCATTCGTCCGTCAGCGGTTCCTGCACCAGGTGGAACTATCCAACAGGGCTCCTGCACAGCTTACCGAAGACCAGAAAAAGTTCAAAAGAACGTACGCGGAAGGCCGCAAGATCCTGGAAAACGAATTCGGGAAAACGATGCGTTTCAAAAGTATCCGCGAGCTGTCGGAAAAAGAAAGCGGGCTGGTCCTGAAGGGACTGAAACCCGTTTGGCTGATGAGCCCCTATAGCGTGAGCGACAGCCTTCCGTTGGATGGCGGACACTTCGACGTGGTGATCTTCGACGAGGCCAGCCAGATCACGCTCGAAGAAGGCGTGCCTGCATTGTACCGGAGCCAGCAAACCATCATCGTCGGCGATGAGAAACAAATGCCTCCTGCCGATTTTTTCGGCAGCAGGACCGATGATCCGGAAGACCTGGACAAGGCCGCGGAGAACGATGAGGGCGAACGTTTCGCCATCGATGCGGACAGCCTGCTGGCACAGGGGGCTCGAAAGCTGGAAAGTACGCAGCTAAGCTGGCATTATCGCAGTCACTCCGAGACGCTGATCAGCTTCAGCAATCACGCCTTTTATGAGGGCAGCCTGCTGACTGTTCCGGACAGAGCCATCCATCACCGCGAGCGGATCCCGGTCCGTGTTGACGGCCCCCAGGCTGCCGCGCAGGGCGCCGAATCGCTTTTCGACCGCAGCATCAGCTTCCATCAGCTGACCGGCAGCGTCTATGAAAAACGGATCAACCCCGGGGAGGCGGCTTATATCGCCCACCTGGTCAGGCAAGTGCTCCGCCGCGGGGCGCCGGAAAGCATCGGCATCGTCGCCTTCAGCCTGGAACAACAGCACGCCATAGAAGATGCCCTGGAAAGCCTGGCTGCCGGAGATGCGGATTTTGCAAGACTACTCGAAGAAGCATACAACCGCATTGAAAACGACCAGTTTACAGGACTGATCGTCAAAAACCTCGAGAACATCCAGGGGGATGAACGGGATATCATTCTCATCAGCGTTTGTTATGGCCCCGACAGCCGAGGCCGTATGGTCATGCATTTCGGACCCGTGAACAAAAAGGGCGGCGAAAAAAGGCTGAATGTCCTGTTCAGCCGCGCAAGAAAACACATGGCCGTCATCAGCAGCATCCGGTACGATCAGATCACCAATGAATACAACACAGGGGCGAGTTATCTGCGGCGTTTCCTGCAATATGCAGAGGATGTCAGCGGCGGCCGGATGGCGGCGGCGAGGTCTATACTTGACGGCCTGACCGATCGGAAAATGAAGCATGGGTCCGCGGTAGGTTCCGCATTGACCTGCCGGCAACTGAAAGACCAGCTCTGCGCCATGGGTTACGAGGTCGCAGGGCCTGTAGGACAATCGGATTTCAAATGTTCGCTGGCCGTGAAAAAGAAGCGGGAAGACGGCGACTATGCGCTGGCCATCCTCATTGACGATGAAGAACATTATCGCAATGCGAACCGCATAGAACAATACTATCTGCGGCCGGCCATCCTACGAAGTTTTGGCTGGAATGTCCTTCCGGTATATGCAAAGGACTGGCTGCACCAGCCGCAAAAAATAATAGAAAGGATCCTGAAGATACTGGGGCATCCCCCGATCGCGAGGACCCCATCTGTCGACGCGGTCGATCCGGACCTGTCTTTTCACCGTCTCGTCCATCCGGTTAATGACATGTTCTGGGAAGCGGCCGTCGACGGAAACCGGTTAGTCCTTCATTGGGGAAGGAACGGCACCAGGGGCCAGACGCGCCTAAGGACGTTTGCCGATGAAGGATCCGCAAAACAGGAGCTGGAGCGGCTGGAAAATGAGCAGAGGGAAAATGGATATCACGAGCCGCGCTGAGCGCCACCCGTGAAGCGGGTGTTCTTCAAGGCACCTTTACTCGTCTTTCCTTTTCCGGACGGGAAACCCGGGATGTTGCTTTTCGGGGCGGCCGGCTGTTTTTTGTCCTTTTTCTTTTTATTATTGGGGATGAGCGCCATAAGTCAAATTTTATCCGTAAATATACGCAGATATGGCCAAAGAACTCTATTTCGATATCAGCGGGGAACATAGCGGCGGCAGCCTTTATAGGGTGCATGAGGCGGACGGCGAAATAAGCTTTCTTTATAACTACGGCATCACCGACCCGTCAACAGGGGAGGTAGAGGTCTTCGATACCTGGTATGTCAGCTTCGGCGCATTCTGGCGGCGATTGACGGAAGATCGCGAATGGTATTACCGTCACCCCTTGTTCGTGCATCCGGAGCAGCGTGAATTCGTGCGTCAACATTTATCGGGGGTGAATTGGGGGATATATCCGGATAAAAAGTGGCAGGAAAGTCATCGGAGGCAATGGAAGAAGGTGCTGACCGATCCCACTACCTATTACAGACCGTAGGCCTGTGGATCGCGGGTGTACAGCCCGATCAGGTCTTCAGCGCCTTCGGACCGGCGCCGGGTTTTCGTACCCAGTGCGACAGTTCCGTATTGTTGTCCGAGAGCAGGATGAGCATACCATTGTGCAGGCGATAATGCGCCGCGCTTCGCAGGCTTTTCATGAAGGCCGCCTCGTTATACCCCGGGCAGGCCATCCGCGTCCGAACGATCTTATCGCTGAACGAGAGGCTGCTGTCACTGGCGCTGAACCAGAAATCTCCGCGCATACTGTTGCAACCGGTGTTACCCACGAAATGTGACTTGGCGAGATTCAGTTCGAGAAAAGGGGTCTTTCCGGCAGCAGTGTCCGAAGGCAGCACGGGCTGGAGCCACCACGTGCCGGCCAGCGTAGTAGTATCTTTTTGGACCGCGATCATTTTCGACGGCGCACCCGAGTCGGACCGGGAGGTGGAGTCGGTGTGTTTGATAGGCGATTTCGTCACGGGTGCTTCGGTCGGCGATTGACAGGCGGTTAAGAGGTAGAAGCAAACGAAGGCAAGACCTTTCATGTCAGTGGATTTAACAATAGGGAGGGACGAAAACTGTGCCAGACGGGCTGAGGAAGATTTTCCCCGGTCCCGCCCTCCTAACCTATAATGCAAGACCTGACCGGGCCGCGTTGTGCACGTGCTGCAGGATCACGCGATAGAGTTCGTCGGGGCTGAATGGTTTTACGATGACATCGTCGAGCCCGGCGGCCAGCGCTTCGTTTTCGACCTCTTTGGGCGTGCTGGCGGTGAGCGCGATGATGGGCAGGGTTTCGCCTCTTTTCCTAAGCAGGACCGTCGCCTCATATCCGTCCATGACCGGCATATGCAGATCCATCAGCACCACCTGATGACGGCCGGCGTCCAGGCGTTCCAGGGCTTCGAGGCCATTGGTGGCCACTTCGACGCGCGCGCCATTGTTCTCCAGCATGGTCTGCGCTACCAGCACATTGAGCGGGTTGTCTTCCACCAGGAGGATACCGATATTGCTCAGCAAAGGCCTATGACCTTCCCTGGAAAGGGTCGCTCCCCGTTCGCTCTTCTTCCCCATATCCAGCGGGAACGCCTGTGTAAAATAAAAGCAGGAGCCTTTCCCCGGTTCGCTCTGCAGCTGGAGAACGACTCCCTGTAATTCCAGGATCTTTTTCGAGATGGCCAGGCCCAGACCGGTACCGCCGTAGCTTCGCGATGTAGACGAATCTGCCTGCGTGAACCGGTCGAAGATCAGGGATTGTTTCTCCTTTGGTATCCCGATGCCGGTATCCTGCACCTTTATGGTGACGGTCGCGGTATCCGGCGCCAGGGAGTCGGCGGTGATCGACAGCCGCACGAATCCCTCTTTGGTAAACTTGATGGCGTTGTGTACGAGGTTATTGATCACCTGTCCGGTGCGGGTAGGATCGCCGATCAGCATCCGGTCGGGCCTGCCGTCGGTTTCGAATTGCAACACGATGCCCTTTTCATCGGCCGCACTCTTCAAACCAGCCACGATATTGGAGGCGATTGCACCAAGGTCCATCGGGATATGTTCGAAATTGACCTTCCCTTCCTCGATCTTGTTGTAGTCGAGTATGTTATTGACGATGGACAGCAGGTTATTGGCGGAAAAAAGCAAAACGCCCAGGTCTTTTTCCTGGTCGCCTCTCGGTTTATTTTGGAGGAGCAGGTGCGTCATCCCGATGACCGCATTCAGGGGCGTCCTGATCTCGTGCGACATCGTGGAAAGGAATTCGGATTTTGCCCGAAGTCCCTGCTGAGCCAGATAGGTCGCGTGCCGGAACGTATGCGCGAAACGATGCGATAAAGCCAATGACTGGAGAAAGAAAAAGAAAATATAGCAACCGAATAACACGAGCCTGGTGTCAGGTATGAAACCGAAATAATGCAGGTTGCCGAGCAGGAACACGAATAACATGACCCCCGCGCTCGCCAGCGCGAAGGCCGAACCGCTTCGCCTGTTGCGGGCAGCGCGCAGATAGACATAGGCGGCATAGGCGATGCAAAAGAACATGGCCCCCAAAAAAACGACCAGCGCACGGGTAAAGATCAGAGTTGGGGTAAAGAGGACCATGGCCGAATAGGTAAGACAGAAGCCGACCATCCCGCGCATCACCCATTTATGCGAGTCCTCCGGATAGAGGCTTCGCGTATAAAGGGTGAACAGGGTAATGCCCAGCGACAGCGTCAGGTATTCGGCCCGGATGGTGATGAACCAGTCGGTAGCGGAAAAAAGGGCATGCAGCGCATAATGGCTGGTGCCTACCATGCGGTAACTGTAGAGGATGCAGAACAGGGCGAAATACAGGATCGTTTTGTCGTTGCGTGCGAATATGTAGAGCGCCAGGAAAAAAAGACCCCCCATGAAAAGACAGCCCGCCAGCATGAAATCATATGCGGCGTCCTGGTTCTTTTTGAGGAACAGTTCATCCTTGTCGCCGATGAGGATGCTTTTATAGACACCCCCGCGCGCATGCCAGAAATTAGCGACCTGCAGCACGAGCACAAGGGTATCGCGTTCGCCGGGCGGGAGGGCGATGGTGCGCGTGACCCAAAAAGGGGTGGCGGCATCGCGGGTTGTCGCCGGTTCTCCGTTCTGGGCCTGAACGACGCCATTCACATATAATTTCAGGGAGCAATAGGCGTCGGGAATCTCCATGCCCAGCCGCGGTCTTTTGGCGGGAAGCAGAATGGTCAGGGCATAGGTCCCATATCCTTGTGCAGGTATCTTTTTGCCGTGGAGCCGCAGATCGTTCCATAACACGGGGAAAGGAACATAACCTGGTTTGGGAGCAGCGGGTCCGGAGAGACTATCCGGGGCCAGAAGCCTGTCCCAGTAAAAACTCCATTCCCCGTTGATTGTGAATGACTTGCCAAACAAATTGACATGCCTGAGGTCGATGATCCCCTCTTTGGCAGTTGGAATTGGATCGTCTCCGGCACGCGAAGTATGCCACAGAAAGAGCCCCACCACGATAAAAAAGATTCTGGGCATGGACGATAAAACGAAAAAGTGGGGGTGAAAGTATGAAAAAACGGCCCGCGAAGTATAACAGACTCGCGGGCCGCAGATTATTTCAGATCCAACAAAGATTATTTCTTTTCCAGCAGCTTGAAGAACTGATCCAGCTGCGGCAGGATCACGATACGGGTCCTGCGGTTGGCCGCGCGACCTTCTTCGGTATCGTTACCGGCAACAGGAACATATTCGCCGCGACCTGCGGCCGTGATATGGGCAGGATCCAGACCATATTGATTTTGCAGGATTCGGACAACGGAGGTAGCGCGTTTAACGCTGAGATCCCAGTTGTCCTGGAGGTTCGGGCGAGCAAACTTCTTGTTGTCGGTATGACCTTCTACCATGAACTCGATATCGGGTTGTGCCTTGAGCACGGTAGCGACCTTGCCCAATACGCTCTTTGCCGCTTCGGTTACCGTCCAGCTGCCGCTCTTGAAGAGCAGCTTGTCTGAGATGTCGATGTAGATGACTCCCTTATCGACCTTGATGTTGATGTCCTTGTCGTCCATATTGCCGATGGCGCCTTTCAGGTTCATCACCAGGGCCATGTTCAGCGAATCTTTATGCGCCAGCTCGGACTGGAGGTTTTGGATATAGGTATCCTTAGCCCCGATATTGTCCAAAGATTTCTTGATGCTCTCCGCTTGCGAGTTGGAGATGACCGAGAGATCCTGCAGTTGCTTGAGGGTGGCGTCGTGATTTTGTTTCAGGAAATCGATCTGTTTGTTGAGGGCGTCGATCTGGTTCTGAAGCGCGCTCCTTTGGTTAGCGTCCTGCGAGGTAAGATCGTTACAGTTCTTGAGATCTGCCGCCAGCTTGGCATTGGCAGCGGTCAGGGAGTCGATCTTCGCCTGGGCGGCTTTGAATTTTTTCTGACTGACGCAGGAGAACAGGAAGATGGGGAAGGCGGCGAAAAGTAGAATTTGTTTAAGCTTCATAGTAATATCATTTATTTAAAATAATATCCTACTACTGCGCGTGTTACGTGCGACAAGAGGAGGATAGTGGGCCAAAGATAAATTCAACAGATCAGAAAAGCTAATCTGATTTGGCAAAAAATAGACCAATATAATGCCAAACTCGCGGAAACGCCCCGTCCATGGCGGAATCCGCATATTTTGAAGACGCCCGCGCAATGCGACATTCCCCCTCAAAACCATCGATAGGAGACACGCACGAAAGGCGAGCCGTTGTTGCCGGTGACATAGGTGCCGGGCTCGATAATGAACCGGCCGTTCATCAGCTGCAGACTTCCGATCGTGAACACGAAGGTGTTTTTGGGCACGTAGCCGCCTTCGCGGTGAATGACCCAGCCGAATGAAAAATTGGTCCACAGGCCGACCGGTTTCAGCGTGGTCGGGTCCAGGTGATCGTAGGAATAGCCGATGGAGATGAAATCATTTGCGTAACTCTGCGCATGGCCCATCGAGTCGTTGGCAAAGAGCACAAAACCGCCATACCGGATGCCGATCGTGTGGATGGCGAAGCGATGATGGAGAACGAAATCATCGCCGATGGCGCCGGAGGGGGCGAATAGATTCCGGTAATTCTGGATGCCAAAGAGACCAAAGCTCTCGGAGAAATCGCGGTTGTGACCGCTGCCATATATGCCTTCCTTTTTGATGGTGACGGTCGGGTCGATCGCCAGGTAGCCGCGGCCGTTGACATCATCCTTGTATCGGTGCCTGGCCGCCGGATCGGCCTCTTTCATTTTGTCATTCAGACCCGTGGCCACCAGACCCTGTAGCTGGTCGTACCGGTTGATGACGACGGTTAGCCGGTTATATCGCACCCGCAAATAACTTTTCCGCGACAGCGGCGGGGCGAGCAGGAAAAAATAAATGGTATCCTGCCGTGTCCGGAGCAGCGAGGGTTCATCGCCTCCCAACAGGAATGAGGCGCTGCGCGGCCTGGTCTCATGGATACGGACCAATTTTCTTCCTGCCGTATCGATCAGGTAATCGATCCGTTTGCCGGAGACAGGGTCGGCGAGCGAATCCCGGAAGGGTTTCATATCATCGAGAAAAACGACGAGCAACGAGTCGACGTTCAGAAAACGGGGCATCTGGGAATGATCGGCCAGCTCCAGCTCCATGTAGTTGCCTTTTCCCAGATCGAAATGCCAGGCATCCGCGATGGAAAAATAAGGCAGATCGAAGAGTTGGTTCTCGGGCGCCTGCGGGGAATCGAAAGGCCATGGCACCTGGGACAAATCGATAGGCGGTTGGGCGCAAAGGATCTCCGTGATGCTCAGCAGTACGCCGAGCATGAACGCGAACTTTTTTATCATATTGGCTGATTTTAGGGAGACAGTTTGATTTTAAGCGACGGCCTCTCGGGAGCCGGTCCGCCGGAAGGGACGGTTTCAAGCCTGCCCGGGCCGATACGCAGCGATCCGGGAAGGAAAATGGATGCCATCGCATGCGGCGGTTGCCACCCGGAGGTGAGCTCATTCAGATCGACGACCTTCCATTTCTTTTGCGGGACCGCGGTGGCCACCGGTAGTTGCGGGACAAGCGGGACTGCCGGCGCTTCCGGCGGATGGATCGTCCCGTCGGCTACTGCTGCCGTATTGATCGGCGTTGCCGGTCCTTTCCCGGCTGTTCGCCGGCCGGCGATACGTTTTCCGGATCTTCCGGAAAGCCTTTGCGGCGCCACGGGCGCAACAGCTATCGCGGAAGAAGAAATGAATTCCCGCTCTCCATCGGGATGGGCGACCGGGAGGGTGGCTCTTTGCACGACCCCGGGATGGGCAGTCTCACGCCGGGAGCGGCCCTGGAAGAAGTCCGCAGCCGGGATCAGCGCCAGCAGCAAACAGGCCGCCGCAATACCGTAGACCGGCAGGCGGCGCCGCGGCTTCGCATGGAAACGGTCCTGGAGACGCTCCCAGGTCGCCTCGCGGTCATCGAGACCCTGTCCGGGAACAGGTTCCATCGGATCCAGGCGGCCGCGCCAGGACAAAAAATCATCTCTTTTTTCGTTGTTCATATCGTACCCCTTTTTGCCGGAGCATTTTTCTTAACAAGACCCTGGCTTTATGCAGCTGTGATTTCGAGGTGCCCTCGGCGATACCGAGCAAGCCGGCGATCCCGGCGTGTTCCATGCCCTCGATGACATGCAGATTGAATACCGTCCGGTAACCCACCGGCAGGCGAACGATCAACCCGATTATCTCCTCAGCCGAAAGATCGGGCGGCAGACCTTCCTCCCCCGCGATTTCTCCTGCCTCCGCCTCCGATACGATGGCAAAGGAATGACGCCGCCGCAGGAACATCAGGCACTCGTTGACCATGATCTGCCGCACCCAGGCGAAAAGCGCGGCTTCACCCTGGTATTTGAATTCGGACAAACGGGAGAAGAACTTATAAAAACCATCCAGCAGGATCTCCTCCGCATCTTCCCGGTTCTTCACATACCGGCAGCAAAGTGCCATCATGGGATCGGCCAGGCGGTTGAAGAGTACCTTCTGCGCGGCGGCATTTCCCGATCGTGCGTCTTCGATCTGTTCGGATATGTTCATATACGAGGGTTCAGAAAACGAGCCTCAACCAAGCCCTTCGGCGAAGTTCACCCGACGATCATCTGCCCGCCGGTCATCCGGATAAATGCAGTTTCCGGATGCCGGGTTGCCCGCACAAGATAAAAAATCCGGGCGCAGCCGCGGGTAGGGAAGTTTTTTTATCCGGGCGCAGCCAGCCGCGGCCGCGCATGTCCAAAAAAGTTAGTGAAAAAATACTAATAAAATTAGTGTGCATAAAATATTTACCCTACCTTCACCAAATAAATAAATTTGGGGAACTAACTAAAACTACAATTATGTCAAACGCAGAAAAACTCAAGGCTTTGAAGCTGACGATGGACAAAATAGATAAGGATTTCGGAAAGGGAAGTGTAATGCTGATGAACGAAAAAAGCCAGGATCCCATGGAGGTCATTTCCACCGGTTCGATCGGGTTGGACGTGGCGCTGGGGGTTGGAGGTCTGCCCAAAGGCAGAATAGTAGAAATATATGGTCCCGAATCATCCGGTAAGACGACCGTCGCTACGCATATCATTGCCGAAGCGCAGAAAAAAGGAGGTATGTGCGCGATCATCGATGCCGAACATGCCTTCGACAGCGGGTATGCGCAAAAGCTGGGCGTCGATGTCGACAACCTGCTGATATCCCAGCCCGATTATGGCGAACAAGCCCTGGAGATCGCCGACCGGTTGATCCTTTCCGGCGCACTCGATGTCGTGGTCATCGACTCCGTAGCGGCACTTGTCCCTAAAGGTGAGCTCGAAGGAGAAATGGGCGACAGCAAAATGGGTTTGCAGGCACGTCTGATGTCGCAGGCCCTCCGAAAACTCACTGCCACGATCAGCAAGACCAACACCATTTGTATCTTCATCAACCAGCTGCGCGAGAAGATCGGCGTCATGTTCGGGAATCCCGAAACGACGACCGGCGGCAATGCGCTTAAATTCTATGCTTCCGTCCGTCTCGATATCCGCCGTATGGCGCAGATAAAGGATGGCGAGGAAGCCGTGGGCAACCGGGTGAAGGTGAAAGTGGTAAAGAACAAGGTAGCGCCTCCCTTCAGGTCCGCCGAATTCGATATCGTATTCGGAGAAGGCATCTCCAAGATGGGTGAGATCGTCGACATGGGCGTCGAACTCGGCATCGTACAGAAAAGCGGCAGCTGGTTCAGCTATGGCAGCGATAAATTAGGACAGGGCCGCGATACCGTAAAACAATTGCTGCGTGACAATCCTGAACTCGCAACCGAGATCGAGAACAAGATCCGTGAGAAAGTAAAGGAGATGCAGGCTTGATGCAGGTACGTCTTTAGATTGAATTGGGTTAGTAATAACGGAGGCCCCGATTTCTATCGGGGCTTTTTTGTTTGCTTGCGGGGAATTCGAATGAGCGATAGGATTACCCGGCGCCTGCCGGAATTGCCGATGAGATAAGGGATGGAGAAGTTAGCCTAAAAATAAAAAAGGGGTCTGAATAGAAATTCAACCCCGTTTTAAAATCCAATATCCTATGAAAAACCAAGATAAAGGTATAGGAATAAAATCAAATCTGCAATACCATTTTGAGGTAATATTTTTTTTTAAGTCGCTTTTAATTCTTCACCAACTGCAGGGAAATCGCTCTATTGCTTTCTTTATCAGTTACTCGGAGAATGTAGACCCCTCTTTCCAGTGCAGCGGCATTGACCACCTGCAAACCGGATTGTAACCGTTTACTTAGCAATACCGTACCCGACGGGTCGAGGATCTGGATATCGACGGCATGCTCGCTCCGTACGATGAACAGCTTGTCTACCGGGTTTGGATAGAACTTAAAATCGACTTCTCCGGACACCTTGAGCTCCATGGCCTTTGAATACCGGGGATGGCCGTCCTGACCGGTATACCGGATCCTGTAATAATCCGAACCATTGGGCGGCGCCTGATCCGTTAACTCATAATGCGTCTTGCCCTGGTCGGAAAGAAGCGCCCCGATCGTTTCATAGTGTATGCCATCCGGACTACGTTCGACGATGAAGTAATCTCCATCGATGATACTGTCGGCATCCCACTGCAGCCAAACCCTGTTCGACTCCCGGACCACTGCAGAGAAGCTGGCGAAGGGCGGGTCATTCCCTTGCAGGGAATGCATACCGGAATCGGGCAGCTGCATGACCGGCTGTGCATGGCAGACATAAATGCAAACAAGGACCGTCAGGAAAAGACAGCTTATCCTTTTCATTGCCGTTGGGTTAGTAAGTACAACGTTAGAAGGGCGGATACCGCAACAAATTCCATGCCCGAAGGATAAAACGTTCAATCGTGCGCAAAAATTTTTACCCGATTGTTATAATCTTCTTAAAACACGATTACCTTTCGGGAGAAAACGCATCGCATGACAACGCCCGTGAGGAAGATGAGCGGCTCCAAACGCATAGCCCTCGTAGCGCACGACAATAAGAAAAAGGAGCTCATCGAATGGGCAGTGTACAATAAAACGGCGCTGGCCAAACACCGCCTGTACGGTACCGGGACCACCGGGGGCCTGGTGGAAGAGGCGCTGGGGCAGTCCGTAAGCAAGTTCCTCAGCGGGCCGCTGGGCGGCGACCAGCAGATCGGCGCACGCATTGCCGAGGGGAAGATCGATGTCCTCATCTTTTTCTGGGACCCCATGGAAGCCCAGCCGCATGACCCGGATATCAAGGCCCTGCTGCGGCTGGCGGTCGCCTGGAATATCCCCGTAGCCTGCGACCGGGCGACGGCCGATTTCATGCTGACCTCCCCATTGATGTTCTCCGATTACGAGATCATCGTCCCCGACTATACTACTTATAAACGTCGCCTGGAAGAACCTGGCAAACCTTCTTCGAATCTATCACCTCAATAATATGCACATGAGAAAACTCTGCCTGACCGGAAGCCTGCTGTTTGTTTCTATCCTGGCCCTGCCCCAGACCAGGACCCTGTCCGGCTTCACCGAGGCCGATGCCAAAAAGGAAATTCAGCTCGAAACGACCTTCGACGGTTACCTGAATCCCGCCAATGTCGACAGCGGCATCCGGATCATGTCCGCCCGACCGCATCATGTCGGCTCCCCGGGAGACAAAGCCGTCGCCGACTACATCTATAATAAGTTTAAAAGCTGGGGATACGATACCCGTATCGAGACGTTCTACGTCCTCTTTCCCACCCCCAAAGAACGACTGCTCGAAATGACGGGCCCTGTTACGTTCAGGGCCAGCCTTGCCGAACCGCCGCTGAAGGAGGACGCAACCTCGGGCCAGACTCGTGAGCAACTGCCCACCTATAACTGTTACTCACCCGATGGCGACGTTACCGGCGATCTCGTTTTCGTCAATTATGGCGTCCCTGATGATTACAACCAGCTGGAACGGATGGGTATTTCCGTAAAAGGCAAGATCGTTATCGCCAAATACGGACGCTCGTGGCGCGGCATCAAACCCAAGGTGGCCCAGGAACACGGCGCTATCGGTTGCATCATTTACTCCGATCCCAGGGACGACGGCTATTACGAGGGAGACGTCTATCCCCGGGGAGCATTCAAATCGGAATACGGCGTGCAGCGCGGCTCGGTGCTGGATATGCCGATCTATCCCGGCGATCCGCTGACTCCCGGCATCGGAGCTACAAAAGACGCCAAACGACTCGATCGTAAAGACGCCACAGTACTGATAAAGATTCCCGTCCTTCCCATCAGCTATCACGACGCCGAGCCGCTCCTTCGGGCACTCGACGGTCCTGTTGCGCCGGCAGATTGGCGCGGGGCTCTCCCGATCACCTATCATGTCGGCCCGGGCAGGACCCGCATCCATCTCAAGCTGGCCTTCAATTGGGATATCAAGCCCGTCAATGACGTCATCGCTATGCTGCCGGGCAGCGAATGGCCCGACGAGTGGGTGATCCGGGGGAACCATCACGACGGCTGGGTCAATGGTGCGGCCGATCCGCTCAGCGGCCAGGCGGCAATGCTCGAGGAAGCGCGTGGCGTAGCCCTGTTGCATAAAACGGGCTGGAGCCCCAAACGTACGATCGTCTATTGCGCCTGGGACGGCGAGGAGCCCGGTCTGCTCGGTTCCACCGAATGGGCGGAGATGCATGCGGACGAGCTAAAGCAAAAAGCGGTCGTTTATATCAATTCCGACGGCAATGGCCGCGGCTACCTGAATGTCGGCGGCTCGCACGCGCTGGAGCCCTTTATGAACGAAGTGGCGCGGGATGTGACCGATCCGCAGACGCATATCAGCATCGCCGACCGTAAACATGACCGTGAACTGGTAAATGCCGCTGACAATGGCCGGCTCAAGAAGGACCTGTTCCAGAAAAAGACCTTTACACTCGGTGCGCTGGGTTCCGGTTCGGACTTTTCAGCCTTCCTGCAACACCTCGGCATTCCCAGCTTCGACCTCGGTTTCGGCGGGGAAGACCCCGGCGGCGAATACCATTCCATTTATGACTCTTATGACAACTACCGGCGTTTCAAGGACCCCAGCTTCGAGTATGGGGTGGCCCTGGCCGAGACCGCCGGTCGCACCACCCTGCGCATGGCCGATGCCCCCGTCCTTCCATTCGATTTCCGGGTGCTGTTCAAGACCATCAGCGGTTACGTCACCGAGCTGCAATCGTCGCTCGACCAGATGCGTGAAACCACTGCGCTGACCGACCAGCTGCTAAAAACCAAAGCTTTTACCTATGCTGAGGATACGGCGCATCCACTGCTGCCTCCACCGGCGCATAAGGCAGTGCCATATCTGGACTTTTCCCCGCTGCAAAACGCACTGAATGACCTCGACCAGGCCGTCAATCGCCTGTCGGACACCCTCTCCAAAGCCCATCTCGGCGGAGACCGCGAAAAGGAAGTCAACGAGGCATTGTACCGGGCGGAACAACAGTTACTATCTGATAATGGACTACCCCGCCGCCCGTGGTACCGGCACATCATCTACGCGCCCGGCTTTTATACCGGATACGGCGTAAAGACGATGCCCGGGATACGCGAAGCGATAGAACAGCGCAACTTTACCGAGGCGCAGCAGCAGATCGGGGTGGATGCTGCGGTCCTGAAGAAGTTTGCCGCCTATCTCGCCGCGATCTTCGGAGGCGCGGGAGCGCCAGGCGTCGCCAGGCAATAGCGGTATCGCCGGGAAATTCCTATGCTGAAGGTCACTTGGGGACTCCTTCAAAAAGGCGCTTAAAAAGAGGTAATTTTGCGCCATGCCTTTTAACATCCATGCTCCTTTTCCTCCCTCCGGCGACCAGCCGGAGGCCATCCGCCAGCTGACCGAAGGTATTCAGCAAGGCGAAAGATACCATACGCTGTTGGGCGTTACCGGTTCGGGGAAAACCTTCACCGTCGCCAATGTCATCCAGAACGTACAACGTCCGACCCTGGTGCTTACCCACAACAAGACACTGGTAGCCCAGCTGTATGGCGAATTCAAACAGTTCTTCCCCGAGAATGCCGTGGGCTATTTCGTTTCCTATTACGATTATTACCAGCCCGAGGCCTATATGCCCGTCAGCAATACCTATATCGAAAAAGACCTTTCTATCAACGAAGAGCTGGAAAAGTTGCGGCTGCAGGCGACCACTCAGCTATTGAGCGGCCGGAGGGACATCATCGTCGTGGCGTCCGTCAGCTGCATCTATGGTATAGGCAATCCCGCGGAGTTCGAGAACGGTATTATCCGACTCCAGCAGGGACAGACGGTCTCCCGCCAGGGTTTCCTTCATGCGCTGGTCAACAGCCTGTATAAGCGGACCGAAGTCGAATTTGCACGCGGCAATTTCCGGGTCAAAGGAGATACCGTAGATATCAATCTGCCTTATGTGGATTACGGCTACAGGATCAGTTTTTTCGGCGATGAGATCGATTCTATCGAAAGCTTCGACATTCAGACGGGCAAACGGATCGTCGCGATGGACAATGCCGCCATCTTTCCCGCTAACCTGTACCTGGCGCCGAAGGATATCCTCCAGGAGGTGATCCACGAGATACAGGACGAGCTGAGCGAACAGGTTACCTATTTTAAGAATGCCGGGAAATATATCGAGGCGCAACGATTGAGCGAAAGGGTCAACTACGACGTGGAGATGATCCGCGAGTTGGGTTACTGCAATGGGGTCGAAAACTATTCCCGCTTCTTCGACCGGCGGCAGCCGGGAACCCGGCCGTTCTGTCTGCTGGATTATTTTCCAAAGGATTTCCTGCTCGTGCTGGATGAAAGCCATCAGACGGTCCCGCAGATCAGCGGAATGTACGGCGGCGACAGGAGCAGGAAGCTGGTGCTGGTCGACTATGGGTTCCGTTTGCCCAGCGCGCTCGACAACCGGCCTCTTAATTTCCACGAATTCGAAAGCATGACCGGTCAGACCATCTTCGTCTCGGCAACACCAGGCGACTACGAATTGGAGAAGACAGAAGGAGTAGTGATAGAACAGGTAGTACGCCCCACAGGACTGCTCGACCCGCCCATCGAGGTAAGACCAAGCGCGGGCCAGATCGATGACCTCCTCGACGAGATCGATAAGCGGCTGAAAAAGGGAGACCGCGTACTCGTGACTACGCTGACCAAACGCATGGCAGAGGAGATGGACCGGTACCTGCACCGTATCGACATCCGGTCTAAATATATCCACAGCGAGGTAGACACCCTCGAGCGGGTAGAGATCCTGCGGCAGCTGCGTTTGGGGGAGATCGACGTCCTGGTCGGCGTCAACCTGCTCCGGGAAGGGCTCGACCTTCCGGAGGTGTCTCTCGTCGCCATCCTGGATGCCGATAAAGAAGGATTTCTTCGTAACGAAAAATCGCTGACCCAGACCGCGGGTCGCGCCGCGCGCAATGTCGACGGGCTGGTCATCTTCTATGCCGACACCATCACCGAAAGCATGCAGCGGACCATGGATGAAACCATCCGCCGGCGCGGGAAACAGATCGCTTACAACGAAAAACACGGCATCATCCCCAGGACTATCATCAAATCGAGGGAACAGGTCTTCGCACAGACCTCCGTGCTGGACGTCAAAGGCTATAATCCCGGCGACCCCTATGCCCTCGCGCCGGACGACGAGCTCGTCCCGGTCGTCGCGGAAGAACAGGAAGTGTATCAGACCATCCCGCAGGTGGAAAAGGCGATCGCCCGTACCAAAAAGGAGATGGAAAAAGCCGCACGCGATCTCGATTTCATGGAAGCCGCACGCCTGAGAGACGAGATGTTCGGGTTGCAGAAGAAGTTGAAGGAGATGAAAGAGTGATTGCCTAAATTCGCTTCCATGGAAAATACGGATAAAAGGTTATTTCTTCTCGATGCCATGGCGCTGATCTTTCGCGCCTATTATGCCCTGATCAGCAGCCCGCGTGTCACGTCAAAGGGACGCAATACCAACGCGCAGTTTGGGTTCACCAATGCGCTGGTCGATCTGATCAACAACCAGCATCCTTCGCATATGGCGGTATGTTTCGATACGGAGGCCCCGACCGGGCGGCATACGGATTTTTCCGACTATAAAGCAAACCGCCAGGAAGCGCCCGAAGACCTGCTGAGCGCGCTGCCCGATATAAAAGCCATCGTGCATGGTTTCAATATTCCGACCGTAGAACTCGACGGATACGAGGCCGACGATGTCATCGGCACGCTGAGCAAACAGGCCGCCGCCGCAGGATACGAGGTCTATATGGTCACTCCCGATAAAGATTATGGACAACTGGTCTCCGGGAAGATCCGTATCTATAAACCCGGGTACCAGGGCGGTCTCGCCGAGATACTGGGCCCGAAAGAGGTGTGTGAAAAATGGAACATAAAGGACGTGGCGCAGGTGGTCGATATCCTGGGTCTCATGGGGGACGCGGTCGACAATATACCGGGCATCAAAGGAGTAGGTGAAAAAACGGCCGCCAGGCTGCTGGCAGAATTCGGAACGCTGGAGAACGTGATCGCAGGCGCGGATGGCATCAAGGGGGCATTGGGAGAAAAAGTCCGTGGAGGCAGGGAGGCCGCGATCATGAGCAAAAAGCTGGCTACGATCATCACCGACGTACCCGTGGAATTTCACGAGGAGAATTTCAGATTGAAAGATTGGAATAAGGAACAGCTGAACGAGATCTTTCTTGGACTTGAATTCAGGACCCTCGGCAAAAGGATCCTTGGCGAAGGGTTCACGCCGTCGGGATATGTCGCGCCGGAAGCCGTTCAGACCGATCTGTTCGGCAATGCGGTCAAACCACCCGCGGCGGGGAAGAAAAAACCTGCACCCTCCGCAGCCACCGAAACTGTCTCAGCCGCGGGAAGCACCCCCGGGTTGGAAAAACTTGAAGAAGCAAGCACCCGGCTCGAAGCAGCCGTCGAAAAAGGAGAGGATGCCATGGCGGAAGAAGAACAGCCCGCCGAAGCCGTCCACCCTCACATGGGCAAATGCATTACCAACACGCCGCATACTTATACCGCGGTTGTCGGGGATGCCGCGATCAACGACCTGGTCCAAAAGCTCAAGACCCAAAAGGAGATCTGTTTCGACACCGAAACCACCGGCATCGATGCCAACGACGTCGATATCGTCGGAATGAGCTTTTCCGTGCAACCCGGAGAAGCCTGGTATGTCCCCTGCCCGCCGGCCGCCGCCGAAGCTCAAAAGGTCATCGATGCCTTCCGACCGCTGTTCGATTCGCCGACCATCGTCTGGATAGGGCAAAACCTGAAATACGATCTGCTCGTCCTGAAATGGTATGGCGTCACGCTCAGGGGACCCGTCTTCGATACCATGCTGGCGCACTATGTCATCGAGCCCGAAGGCAAGCGGGGGATGGATCAGCTGAGCGCACAATACCTGGGTTATGAACCGGTACACATCGAAGAGCTCATCGGGAAAAAAGGAAAGGGACAGGGCAATATGCGGGACGTGGAGCTGGAAAAGATCAGGGATTACGCCGCCGAGGATGCGGATATCACCTTGCAGCTGAAACACATTTTCCTTCCTCAGCTGAAACAACGATCGGTCGAAAGGGTCTTCTACGACGTCGAGAACCCACTGGTAAAGGTGCTCACCGATATGGAATTCGAAGGCATAAGGGTCGACACGCAATTTCTCCTCGACTATTCGAAAGAGCTGGAGAGAGACGCCCGTCAGGCCGAAGAGAAAGTTTATCAGCAGGCAGGCGAACGGTTCAACCTCGCCTCCCCCAAACAGCTGGGTGAGATCCTGTTCGAGCGAATGAAGCTGGACCCCAAGGCCAAAAAGACGAAAACGGGACAATATGCAACAGGGGAAGACGTCCTGCTGAAACTGGCCGCAAGGCACCAGATCGTGGACGATATCCTGGCGTTCCGCGAGCTGACAAAGCTGAGATCGACTTACGTGGATGCGCTCCCGCAGATGATCAATCGCAAAACCGGACGCGTGCACACCAGCTATGCGCAGGCCGTAGCAGTCACCGGCCGTCTCAGTTCGAATAACCCCAACCTGCAGAATATCCCGATCCGGACCGAGAGGGGGAGAGAGATCCGAAAGGCCTTTATCCCGCGCAATGACGAGTATGTCCTGGTGTCTGCCGACTATTCGCAGATAGAATTGCGCATCGTTGCCGCCATCAGCGGCGATCCGAATATGTGCGCCGCCTTCCGGGAAGGAAAGGATATCCATACGGCCACGGCCGCAAGGGTATTCGGCGTGGATGAAAGATCGGTCACGAAAGAGATGCGTTATAAGGCCAAAAGCGTGAATTTCGGCATCATCTACGGGCAGGGTGCTTTCGGTCTCGCGGATAACCTGGGCATCAGCAGGACCGAGGCGAAAGAGATCATCGACAATTACAAATCGCAGTTTGCAGGCATCCAGAAATATATGGATAGCACGATCAATTTCGCCCGGGAACATGGATATGTCGAGACCCTGATGGGACGAAAAAGGTGGCTGAGGGATATCAATTCCGCGAATTTTACGGTCCGTGGATTCGCCGAACGAAATGCCATCAACTCCCCGATCCAGGGTTCGGCCGCCGATATGATCAAGCTGGCCATGATCCGGATCCATGAAGAGTTTACCCGCCAGGGGCTCAGATCGAAAATGCTTTTGCAGGTGCATGACGAACTGGTCTTCGACGCGTTCAAACCCGAGCTCGATATAATTAAACCCATCATCATGCGTTGTATGCAGACTGCGCTGCCTTTACCGCAGGACGTGCCGGCCCTGGCCGAGATGGGCTCCGGGATCAACTGGCTGGAGGCGCATTGATCGCCCGCCGGCCGCGCCGCCATTAATCACTTTTTAACATCTTTATTTGGCGCGGCCACCAAACCTTGAGCCCCCATGACAGTCAAACTATTATTAAATGAAAAATACACATATGAAACCGAGCATGATACCCCTTGACATACAGGCAGATGAACGGCGAGGTTCGATCCGGCCTTTGCAAAGACATTATGCACGGATCAAAAGCATGCGTACCATGTTCCCTATGTTGCTGGCAATCATCCTGATGGCAGGCGCGGCTCCCGCCTTGGGCGCACCCCTTCCTCAGCAGCAGGATGGACCCCCTCCCCAGCAACAGCAGGATTGGCCGAGAAGCTTCACGATGGACGATGGTACGGTCGTCAAGATCTATCAGCCCCAACCCGAAGCCTTTGCGGATAACGTATTAAAATCCCGCTGGGCCATATCGGTATTGCAGCCGGGTAAACCAGATCCCGTGTTCGGCACATTCTGGTCGGTAGCCAATGTCGAAACCGATAGGGATGCCCGCCAGGTCATCATACAATCTGCCAAAGTGCCGAACGTGAGGTTCCCGGGTCAGACCGACGATAATTTCACCAACAGCGTCAAGACTGCACTGGAAACGAATCTCCCCCAGGTGGCCGGAAATCTTTCGCTCGATGAACTGCTGGCCGGTCTGGATGAGAACACCCAACAAAAAAAGCTTTCCAAGGACCTCAATACGCAGGCACCCAGGATCATTTATACCGACCAGCCTTCCCTGCTGGTCCTCATCGACGGACAGCCCAAATTGCAAACGAATAAAGACTGGGGGCTGGATGTCGTCGTCAATAGCCCGTTCACGATCGTAAAAGGGCCCGATGGCAATTTTTATCTCTATGGCGGCAAACACTGGTATCAGGCACAATCTGCCACAGGTCCCTATTCCCCCGCGGGCAATATCCCTGCACAGCTGAACCAGGTGCAAACCGCCGTGGACAATGCGAACAATGGCAATGCCGGTTATGTTGACAGCGCTACAGCCGCACAGGACCGGGAAATCTCTAATATCATCGTAAGCACCTCGCCCGCCGAGCTGATCCAAACGGACGGAAAAGCGAGTTTTAGCCCGATCGCCGGAACCGGATTATCGTATGCGAGCAACTCCTCCAACGATATCTTCCAGGATCAGAGCGGTCAGTACTACGTGCTGATCTCCGGGCGCTGGTATTCCTCGGGGTCGCTGTCGGGCGGATGGCATTACGTTGCAAGCAATGTGCTCCCTCCCGATTTCGCAAAAATACCCAATGGAAGCCCCAAGGATAATGTGCTGGCCAGCGTCGCCGGCACCGATGCGGCACGGGAGGCGGTCATGGATGCGCAGATACCGCAGACCGCGAAGGTGGATCGCAACACGGCCTCCGCCTCGGTAACCTATAATGGCGATCCGCAGTTTGCGCCGCTGCAGGGCACCGATATGCAATATGCTACCAATACGGGCTCTTCGGTCATAGAAGATAACGGGATGTATTATGTTGTCGACAATGGGGTCTGGTTCCAGTCCTCGAGTCCGAACGGTCCGTGGGTTGTAGCGACCGAACGTCCTGACGAAGTAGACAGGATCCCGCCGACCTCGCCGTTGTACAACACCAAATATGTATATATCTATGACGTGACGCCCGATTATGTCTATATGGGTTATACCCCCGGATATCTGAACACCTTTATCTATGGACCGACGGTCGTCTATGGAACGGGTTTTTATTACAATCCGTGGTACGGCGGCTTCTATTATCCCCGGCCCTGGACATGGGGATTCAACGTATGTTATAACCCATGGGCCGGTTGGACGCTTGGATGGGGTTACGGTTTTGGCTGGTTCCACTACGGTCTCGGGTTCCATGGCGGATGGTGGGGCGGTTGGGCCGGAGGCGGATGGTGGGGTCCGCACGTCTATCGTCCCGCTTTTGCATGGAGCCGATACAGGAGCTATGGCTTCTACGGAACCAACTACTATCGTAACAGGACCGTTTACTCGACCAATTTCCATACGAATATTTATGCCGGACGAGGTGGTGTGTTCACGAGAGATAACCATACGTTCTATAATCGTACTGCCATCGGAAGACCCGGTATGAACGGCGCGGGGAGGACCTTCGCGCCGCAAGGCGCAAGACCAGGCAATTTCAACAGACCAGGCAATTTCAACAGGCCGGGCAATAATTTATTCTCCGACCGGCAGGGCAACGTTTATCAGCGCAGCCCTTCGACGAATCAATGGCAGCAACGGCAGGCCAATTCCTGGCGCCCGCTGGGCAATAATCCTTCCGTACAACAAAACCTCAACAGACAACAGTATATGCGCGACCGCGGACAGGTGCGGACGCAGAACTTCCAGCAGTCGCGGAATTTCAGCAGACCCGGCTTCAGCCGGCCGGGCGGCGGTTACAGCGCACCCCGTTCATCGGGAGGAGGCGCCAGGCCTTCCGGCGGCGGAGGAGGAAGACCTTCCGGGGGAGGTGGCGGTGCGCGGAGACATTAAACTATTTTTCTACCCTTACAGGGAGCGAGCGGTGCTTGCTCCCTTTTAGTTTATGACCGTTTATTATTGTTA
>Ga0207695_10000484_pt1 | contig 85269 bp, 59 predicted proteins | sample KBSC54metaG_FD_184354 | JGI IMG/M metagenome (GOLD analysis project Ga0207695, IMG submission 184354) | Corn rhizosphere microbial communities from Kellogg Biological Station, Michigan, USA - KBS C5-4 metaG (SPAdes) (version 2) | ecosystem: Host-associated > Plants > Roots > Rhizosphere > Soil...
AAGAAATCCGAAGAGCGAAAGCCGAGGGGTATACTCTTCTTTTTTCTGAATCTTTGCGAACCTTTGCGGGCTTCGCGGTCTTTGCGTTAAAACGTAACCGTCTCTTTCACGAAGGCGCAGATTTGGTGGCGGCTTTGCCGCGCCACGCCTTTGCGTTAAAACGAAATCGCCCTTCACAAAGACGTAGATTTGGCACTCAACGCATTCCAGGCGGCCGGACGCCGCTTCCCCCATGGCACGAGTGACCCAAAAACGCACCTCCCTCGCACCCCACGAGGGGTGCGAGGGAGAGCCGGAAACCTCAATTTCCTGCCATCAAGGCAGCGCCGTCACCTGTACGTTGTCGAAGGTCGAGGTATTCAACAAACCGTTGTTATGCGCGGTAAGCGCAAGACCAATGAATGTCTGCCCACTCATCGCAATTGTGTCGGAGCCGACCTGCGTCCATGTAACACCGTCCGGCGAGCAATACGAAGTAAAGGTACTGCCGCTGCGCACGAGCTTCACCCAGTACGGCGCTGTCGCCGATGGGCCGGCGGTGTGCGTACTGCCACCATTCGCCGTGAGTCGGCGCTGGAAGGCGATACCACTTCCATATGTCACGGCAGTGAGCGCTTGAGCCGAACCGGCATCGAGCGATTGACGAATCATCACGCCGGCCTTGGCCCACGGGTCAGTATTCTGCACGGACGTGACCCGGGCCACAATCTGGCCGTTACCGGTTAGGGGCTGGCTGAAGAATTGGAACGCATCCGCAGTCCCCCAGATATCGCTCCCGGATCCCTGGAGCGTGTAGATGCCGGTGATCGGATTCATGTTCGACGTTCCCGCAATCCCAATGCTTCCAATATCACCACCGCTCCACGTGGGCAGCGGGATCAGGTTCAGCGACGGAATAATTTCCTGGGCCAGCGTGCTGTTCGACCAGGCGAGTTGCGCCGCGGCGCTGCTTGTGTCCTGATAGTATTCCATCTGGATATTCACCGGCTGACCTGCCGTCAGCGCGACAGTTCCGCTATATTGAGTCGCCGCTTCATCCACCCAGGCATTGACGAGTTGCTGTCCATTTACCCAAAGCCGTACCCCGTCATCGGCCGTCGCGTAGAAATGGTAAGTGTCCGTGGTATCCGGAAGAACACTGCCCTTCCACCGCACCGAGAAATGCGTCTGGCCAACCAGGGACGAAGGGCCGCTGGTTCCCCAGTTGAAGTTAACCGTTGGGTCGACTTCGGTGAACGCCGGCGTCCCGCTTAGCGAAGTCCCGGTATAGTAAGAACCAAACAAACCGCCGGAAACGGCCAGCAGATTCGACTGCGGAATCACCTGCGCCGTCTGGCCTGGACTGGACCACGAGAGCTGCGCTGAAGCGCCGCCGCCATTCTGGTAGTAGTCCATCCGGATCGGGTAATATTGGCCCGCCAACAGCGGAATAGAGCCGGAAACAGACGTCACCGCCTGATCCACCCATTGGTTAATGAGCTGGGTACCGTTCACGAATAGCCGAGCTCCGTCATCTGTCGTCGTGGTAAAGGTATACGTCTGCGAATACTGCGGAACGACGAAACCGATCCAGCGCACTGAGTAACTGGTGGAATCGATACCAAGAACGGGCGAACCCGAGCCGAAGTTGAAATTCACATTGGGATCCACTTCGCCGAGCTCCGCACCGGTAAAGTCCAGGTTATTGAAATACTGGCCATTCAAGCCCGCCAGCGAAGCCGGCACGCTCGAGGAAACCGTCACGTTGGCGAAGTTTGAGGTATTGAGCAGTCCGTTATTGTGAGCCGTCACCGCCAGACCGCCCAGATAGCTCGTATTCGAAAAGGCCACGGACACCGTCCCGATCTGCGTCCACGAGCTTCCATTTGCGGAGTAACTACCGGTGTAAGTGCTGCCCGTCTTCACAAGCTTCAACCATACGGGATTCGCCGGCGTGGGCGCCGCGATCCCTCCGAGCCCCACTCCGCCTGAACCCCCATTGGTGGCGTTGCGCCACTGCATGGCGATGCCACTGCTTTGCGTCGCGACCAGATCGACAAACATGCTGCCGGCTCCGATGGAATCACGGTACATCAGACCGGACTTCGCCCAGCCATCCGTATTCGTCAGGCTTGTCACTTCCGTAATGAGAAAACCATCACCGCTCACCGGAGTGCTGGCAAAATTGAACTGATCGTTACCACCCCAGATATCCGCACCGCCGCCTGCCACCGTCCAGTTTCCGCCGGAATACGCCGCGTATCCGTGCACGCCGGGCGCTCCGATATCGGCATCCGACCAACCAGGCGGCAGTCCGCCGATATTGGTGATTTCCAGAATCACCGGATGATCGGTGAGCGACAGCGCCACGGAACTGACATTGTTCAAGGTTTGCTGGGCGCCGGTGCCGATCGTCGGATCGAAGACCACGACAGAAGCGGTTCCGCCGATATTGACCGTCACGTTGTCAGTCCCTTCGCCCACTGGACGGTCATCCCATACGGCCAGATAAAAAGCGCCCGAGCTCTTCTGGAGCAGAAGATCGTGCACCGTGGACGGCTCATTTGGGATGGAGTAATTGAGCTGGCCCGGAGGATTGGACACAGTGTCCGCCAGGATGGTCGTGAAGTTATGAATGTAATTGGCGGAGAGCTTCGGCGTGAAGTCGCCGTGATACATTCCGAAGTACTCGTTGTACGGAGCGAAATCGTGGATCTCGTAGATGAACGTGTACGACCAGCCGCGCTTCACCGCGGCGAGATAGACGCTAAGGTAGAGTTTGCCCTGTTGGTCTTCGGTGATTGATCCATTTCCCTGCGTGCCCCACCCTGTTTCCGTGGTGACTTTCGGAACGGAACCAAGTTGCGCGGAAGTATAGCCCTGATAGCCGTGCGCCCAGGTGACGCCGTATTCCCCGTGGCAATCGTCCCAGCCACCTTCGTGATTCACCGGGGCTTCCACGCCCCAGGTATTGTTATCGACGACGTGTGTCTGCCCAGGTCCGACCATGTAGTTGTGGCAGTTTGCGTAGTCGGCATACACCGTCCCATCGGGCATAAGCGTTCCGGCCCCAGTCGGAATCGTGAGGAATTGCAGGCCGACATTGTCAGCTTCCGCCCCACCGCCTTCGCTGGTATGGAAGACGGGGTAATTCTTCAGCGTGGCATCCGCCTTGACCGCCTGGTAAAGATCGCGCTGAAACTGGGCGACCGGGAGATAAGTGCTGCCGGACGTCTGGCCATTGTAAGTGACAGCAAAGTTATTCGGCTCATTTGGCCCTTCGATTGCCATAAGCGCTCCCGCCGCCGCCAATTGGCGATAACTGGCAAGGATATTAGCCAGGTTCGGCGTGCCATTTCCACAGGGAAAGGTGGACGTGATGCCCAGGGCATTGTGAAGGGTAATCGTGTTCGAAATGGAGCCGTCGCGAATATGGCGGATGCCGAGGTACTGGAGCATGTTTTGCTCATCCGTGAGGTCCTCGAGACCCTGATCCATGTGCGAGTCGACGCCCATGGTATTGAGGAAGTCATTGGCCGGAATGGCCGTGACTTGAGCGCTCGCGGAGAAAGCTCCGGCGAGGGGAAGCGCCGCGAGCATGGCGGCGAGACGTTTCATGAGGGGAGTGCGTGAGGGGATTGCTGCTGACATGGCTTTCGGTTCTGGGAATTGCGGCGATCGGAACCACCGCGTTTGTCGTTCTCGCAGCCGCCACGCGGCCGCGAAGGAGGGGATGAGCCCGAGGCCAAACAACCTCGCGCTCTTGATCTGTCGAAACTGGGGGTTGCAGCTCGACGCAAACCGTAGGGAACGCACGCTGGGTTCGTCTATTGAACAAATGTTCGATGCCCTTCGACGTGAACAGGCTGGAATCGGTTCCGCCGGATGCTATGCGTTCCGCTTCCCCAACCGCTTCCCGCATGAATTTCTCTGCTCAAGCCCGCAAATTCTCTCCCCTCTCTGCTTTCCTGCTCACGACTTCCGTGCTGGGAATCTTATCAAGTGCATCCCTCCACGGGGCAACGCCAGCGCCAGCCGCAACCATAGAGCCCTTGTGTGTCTTTGGCATTGGCTCCGATTCCCAAACCGGCCGGAACCTCACGCCATGGGTGCCGCAAATGGCGGAGATCGGCATCCGGATGATGCGCACCTGCAAGCCCGACCAGATGGACTATCTGACAGGCTTGGGATTCAAATTCGGCGGCCTGCTCTACGGCGTCCCAGCCGATGATAAACTGGATGCGCACGGCACCTTGCCGGTAAAGGATCTTGCTGCCTGGAGCGCCTATGTGGCCGATTATGTGAAGCAGGCCAATGGCCGGGTGAAATACTGGGAAGTATGGAACGAGCCGCCAAACGGAACGGGACGCGATCAGACACCCGCAGACTACGCAAAGATCGTCGTGAGCTCTTACGATACGGCCCGTGGAATCGATCCCACTTGCCTCGTGGGACTCGCCGCCAAGTCCGTGCACGTGAATTACCTCGAGCAGGTCATCAAGGCCGGTGCGAAGGATCATTTCGATTTCATCGTCTTGCATCCTTACGAGATGCTCGATGGCATCGCGGATAACATCGGAAGCGAACCGCAATTCATGAGTATCGTTCCCACTGTGCGAAAAATGCTCGCCGCGCAAAACCCGGAGAAGCAGAACGTACCGATCATTTTCACCGAGTTGGGCTGCGACGCGAAGAAGGGGTTGGATGTTCAGGGACAGGCACTGGTCAAGGCTTACACGATGGGCATCGCCCAGGGGGTGGCGTGCATCGAATGGTTCGAAGGCATTGACGGAGATAGCGGTCCGATGGGTCTTCTGGATCGAAAGGGCAACCCGCGGCCTTGTTATACGGCGATGGCCCAGATGATTCAGCATCTCGGCCAACATCCTGAATATCTAGGCTGGATTCTTTTGAATGACAAAGATTACGCCTTTGTTTTCAAGGGTGCGAAAGGCACAGTCCTCATCACGTGGGCGACAAGGAAAGGAGCGGACCATATCGATTTCGGAAAGCCGATGGAGATCGTCGATCCCCTGACTGGCAAATCGACGAGCGCGAGCAGTTATGATCTGACCAGCGCGCCGATTCTGGCCTTGGATGTGTCCCCTGCCCTGATCGTCAAGGCCAAGGCGAATGCCGGACATCCTTTACCGTGGGGCGGAGACTATGCGAATGCCAAATCGGTTTCGATCACCACAACGGAAGCCGGAATAGTGGAGAAAGGACTGCACAGCCATGCCGGGGCGAACGTCGCGGAAGCGGTGGTGGCCTACGGCGGGTCCGCGCGGGCCGGCGATGTTCCCGGCGGCAATGTCTTCATGGTCGATCCGAATTTCCTCTCCTATCAGACAGTCCCGATCGAGATCACCGTCGTCGTCCGGCGCAATGAGAACAACGATAATGCGGGGTTCAAACTCACTTACGAATCAACGAACGGATTCAAGAATATGGGATGGTATACCGTGCCGGATAACAAGGAATGGCACACTATGAAATGGACGATCAAGGACGCCCAATTCGTGAGCATGTGGGGCTTCAACTTTTCGCTGAACTCGGATGGAAACAAATACAACAAATATTACATCCAGAGTGTGACGGTGACGAAACTTGCACCATAAGAGAGGACATGCCCATTCCGCCGTCCGCACCGCGAACCGCCTGGTTCTGCCGGACGATCGCCTGTGTGCTCGCTCTCGTGAGTGTGGTGGACCTCTGTGCGAATGGGCCGGAATCCTTCAGCACCCACACGTGGACGGCGGAAAACGGACTACCGGATAACAGCGTCAGCGGGCTGGCGCAAACACCGGATGGATATCTTTGGGTCGCAACCCAGACAAGCCTGGCACGATTTGACGGCTTTGACTTCATCCCGGAATCGCTCGGCGAAACAACCGCAGTCACGGCCAGACTGATCCGCGCGCTCTATTCGGATCGCCAGGGCCGCGTATGGGCGGCGCTGGAGAGCGGTTCGATCCGCTGCTTCTCGCCCTCCGGCGTTACATCGCTCCTCCTGGAAAATGCGACGACCCGCGATTGGGTCACGCGCATCTGCGAGGACCGCGATGGCGTAATCTGGATGTCTCTCCAGCGCGGCGGAGTTTGCCGGATCGAACATGGAGCCGCGGTCTTTCTCGGCGAGAAAGAGGGCGTGCCGAATCTGAGCCGCGGATGTATCTGCGCCGATCGCGATGGTGCGATCTGGCTTTCGGAAGGGAAAAATCTGGCCGTGTTTCGCGAAGGCCGCTTCCGGACAAAGGCGGAGAATCTGGAAGCCTTTGCCGCAATCTGCCCGAGGCGCGCCAGCGGCGTGTGGTTCGCCGGTCCACATGGTTTCCGATTCTATAGCGAAGCCGAAGGGCTCGGTCCCGAGTACGCTTTTCCGAATTCTTCGCGGACTTATGATGTCTCCGTCTTACTTGAGGACCAGGTCGGACGCGTCTGGATTGGAAATTTTGGCGGCGGGCTCTTTTGCTGGGATGGGCACGAGCTTTTTACCGTACCGACTCCTACGGATGATATCTTTGCCTTGGTTGAGGATCACGATGGCAATATCTGGGTGGGGGCGGAAGGTGGCGGATTGACCCGCATCCGGCCGCGCCGCTCGCGCCTTCTGGGCGCGGCGGAGGGACTTCCAACATCCTCAGCACATTCCATTGCCGCGGACCAGAATGGCTCGCTCTGGATCGTCTCTCGCGATGGCGAGATTACCGAACACAAGGAGGGCTCGCCGCAATTGACACACTTGCCACCTCCACCCTGGAGCGCAACCTGCCTTACGGTTGACATGACTGGACAACTATGGCTGGGCACGGGGAATCTTGGAATCTACGCGTGGCGGGATGGAAGCTATGTCGCAATCGGCACCGGCACGCCTCTCGCATCCGACGCCGTACGCGCGCTTTTCGCCACAAGCAATGGAGAGGTTCTGGCTTCCGGACAAACCTCCGGCATCCATCGCATGCATGCCGGACAACTCACCAGCTATCGTCTCCCGGCGGCAAATGACTATGCGCGCGCCTTCGCCGAAGATTCCGAGCATACACTCTGGGCCGGCACACTCACGGGTCGCCTCCTGCAAATCCGCGAAGATGGTCTGAAAGACTGCACGCCGGCCGGCTTTCCCAGCGGCGCCTCCATCCGAGCCCTGGCGCCGGCGGCAGACGGCGGATTGTGGATCGGCTTTGCCAAACACGGCCTGGCAAAGCTTTCCGGAGAACGTCTCACCTGCCTGCGGAAAGATGACGGGCTATGGAGCGAAACGGTATCGCAAATAGCCGAAGATGGACACGGCAACCTTTGGATGGGTGGGAATCGCGGATATTTCCACATCACACTGAGTGACTTCGATGCGTTCGCGAATAAGACCGAAGACAAAGTCCGGTCTCACATTTTTGGACCGGGCGACAGTCTACCCGCGCTGCAGGCGAGCTTCGGCCACTTTCCGAGCACGGCGGCTTTGCCGGGCGGTAAGTTAGCCTTTGCGACAAGTTCAGGGGTTCTGATCCTTGATCCTGCAGCGCCGACCGTCACGCACGATGAGCCGCCCGTCCATCTTCGCTCGATCGAGATCGACGGCCGCGCACATCCCCTGGGAGACGGAGCAGCGGTCACCATTCCCGCCGGATCACAGCGGTTCGGGCTGCAATTCACCGCCATCAGTCTGTCCGCGCCGGAGAATGTTCACTTTCGCTATCAGATGGAAGGATACGAGAGCGGCTGGATTTCCGCCGGAAATCTGCGTACGGCGACTTACTCCCGCGTGCCTCCCGGCCAGTATGTCTTCCGCGTCCAGGCTTGCGGCGAAGATGGGCGCTGGAATCACGCCGGCGCTACCGTTCGGCTCAGTGTCACTCCGTATTTCTGGCAAACGAAGTCTTTCCAGTTTGGAACGATCCTGGGCTGTGCCGCACTGAGTGCAGCCGCAACCCGGCATTTCCTGCGGAGAAAGGTCCGGCGGGCGGTTCGCGAAATGGAACAGATGGCCTTTCTGGAACGTGAACGCTCGCGCATTGCGCGGGATATGCATGATGACCTGGGTGCGACCCTGATGCGCATCGCCATGCTCGGAGACCTGCAGCATTCGTCACCGCAAGCGGCGGAGAAAGATTCCGGATTCGCCGAAACGGTGAGCAAACTTGCCCGCGGGGCACTTAGATCGATGGACGAAATCGTGTGGGCCATCAATCCGCATAGCGATACATCCGAGCATTTGCTGGAGTATCTCGGCCAATACGCCGCTGAGTATCTCGTGGCAGCGGGAATCCGGTGCCGCCTGGATTTCCCCCAAGCCGATCATCCGCAAACCATCCCCAGTGATGTCCGGCATAATCTCTTCCTCGCCACGAAGGAGGCCCTTCGCAATGTGGTCAAGCACTCCGGAGCAACGGAAGTCAATCTGCGCGCACAACTCAGCGCTTCCGCATTAACGCTCGTCATCGAAGACAATGGCCGGGGCTTCCTCAACGGACAACCACCCTGCCTGGCCAACGGATTGCAAAGCATCCAGATCCGACTCGCCCAATCGCGTGGGACATCCAGGATCGAGAGCACGCCCAGCCAGGGGACACGAGTGATTCTAACCATTCCTTTGCCATCCTGAAGACGATATGAGCACATCCGATCCCAAACCGGTCGCACCCTCAGGAAAGTCTTTGATCTGCCGCGTCTCGCTGGTCGACGATGATCGCGGGACGCGAGAAAGCGTTTCGGAAGTGCTCCGCCGCGCTGCGGGCATTGAGCTCCTCGAAATCTATGCGTCGGCAGAGGAGGCCATTCCTGGCATTCGTAACCGTCCGCCCGATGTTGCGCTCGTCGATATCAAGCTCGGCGGAATGAGCGGAATCGAATGCGTCCAGCGGCTGAAACTCGATTGTCCGGCGGTGGAGTTTCTCATGCTCACGACTTACGACGACAGCGATCTGATCTTCAAATCACTGCAGGTCGGCGCGAGCGGCTATCTTCTAAAACGCGCGGCGTCGCCGGATCTGGTGGAAGCCATCATGCTCGTCCACAGCGGCGGTTCACCCATGTCGATTCCGATCGCCCGCAAGGTGGTCAATCACTTCCGGCGGATCCCCGAGCCGCGAGAAGAAATGGACAAACTAACCCCGCGCGAACACGAGATCCTTTCCCTCCTCGCGCAAGGTTACATTTACAAAGAAATCGCCGATAAGCTGGACATCACCGTCTCGACTGTCCGTGCGCATCTTCACTCCGTGTACGGGAAGCTGCACGTGCAGACACGGACGGAGGCGGTGATTAAGTTTCTGAAGCAGTGATAGCGCCACGCCGTCGCTGCCACCGGAAGCACAAACCGATTGTCATTGAATCGCGAGTGGCGGTCTATTAACGACTCACTCCGTGAAGTGTTTTGACATCATACTGGACGGGCAGATTCGGAGTGCGGTTCCGGAGGCCGATCTGAAATGGTTATTCCGTGATGGCCGAATCGGAGCCAATGATCCGTGCCGCGTCGCGGGGAGTGAAAAATGGTCCCACGTGGGAACAGAGCTTTCTCTGCCGAATTTCAACCCTGGGGATCAGTCACCCGATAAGCGAAAATTCGTCCACTTGTTAAAGCTAGCACTATTTGGAGGCGCCTGTTTTGCCGCAGGTAGCGGCACAATGCTTTTGTGGCAATCCCGGCACGTCAACCAAGTGTCTGTCGAATCTGCTTCGATCCGTGACATCCCAGCCCCACCACTTCCTCCTCCAAGTGCTCCGACGTTTGGAACTGTACCTTCGCTCACTTTAGACACTGATACGCAAACCTTCAGGGTATCCTCCACACGTCCAAGAGTTACACAACCACCATTTCCTCAACAGCGCCCCTCCACCATCGTCGCGCCACCAAGCTACGCTCCGAGCGCACAGACACCTCCCCCTCTGCCGCAATCAGAGGAATTCACCATCCCACTCGATCAATGGTACCGGGTGAATTCTTCGCATGGCAATTTCAGCGTAAAGATCCATGATTGGGGGATAGAAACCATTTCGGTATGCATCGACTCAAGTGGACCGTTTAGAATCGAAAAAGGCAAAGGATTCGAACGGGACGGGACGAACGTCGTGGAAATATACCGTCTGCCGTATGCAAAGGTCTACTATGTGGATCGCGTTGCAGTCGGAACTGGCCGATGCGTCTTGAAAGTGACTCCAAACAACTAACGGCTTCACCTCAACCGACCAACCATACAGCCAAATGACGGTTCGATGGCGAACTTTGGCATTCGCATGAGACGAAATAACACCTCCATTCTCCTCACCTTCCTGACCGCAGTCCTCTTCGCGCCAGTTGCGTTTGCCGCCAGCCTGTTGGAAATCCAGTTACCAAACGGGGAAACGAAGACATTTTCGCGTGAGAACCTGGAGAGCCTCCCGCAATCGGAAGTGGTTCGGAAGTCGGGAAATAACTCTGAAACCCACTACAGCGGCCCCACCTTGGGCGCACTCCTTGCGCAATGCGGCGTGGCGATTGGCGACAAAATGAAGGGCGATGAAATCCGTTTTGTCCTGCTGGCAAGTGGCGCCGACGGTTACTCTGTGGCGCTGTCGATGGCTGAAGTGGAACCGTCGATCTCCGAAGGGAAGATCATCGTTGCTCTGAAACGGGATGACACTGCGCTCTCAGCAACGGAAGGGCCCTTGCGGCTGGCTCTAGAAAAGGACCAACGCCCGGTTCGATGGGTCAAGAACCTGGTTCGCATCGTGGTTTCGAACGCAACGCAGGCAAAGTAAGCCGCATCTCGATTGCGGCTCGCAGTGCGCAGATCATTTAGTGCAGTTGCCCGCAAGCATGTCCGAGAAATGCAGCCACAACTGGATGGATTTCTCCGGCAAATGCCCTTCGTTCCGGTTGAAATAATGTTCCGACGAAGAACGGATGGATGCGGTGCCAAAACACACGAACCTGCCCCGCCTCGTCCCTCGCCACAAACTCCAGATCGGAATCACGAAAGACCGCCTCGAATGACGGCGCCATTCCGTAATTACAGTTAAACTCCTCCACGGACTCAATCCGACCCATGAGCCGTTTATAGGGGCTGCCGGGCGTCGCGAACACGCTCGCCTTCGCGCCGGCCAGCGAACAGCTCAGCTTCACGATGAGCGAGGAATCCCCGCCTGGATCGAGTTCCTCGTGGATCGCTTTCCGTCCCAACACGGAATCGCAGTACTCCATCAGCGCATGCTGAAATCCGCCACACGTCCCGAGAAATGGGATCTCTTTTACACGAGCATGCCTGACGGCGAGCAATGCTCCCTCAGTGCTCGCGTATGGACTCCCGGGCGCACACCAAAGGCCGCCGGCGCCACCCAGCCGCTCGGCGCAATTCTTCTCCGTCAACGAATCGCTGCAAATCCATTCGAATATCAGGGCACGCCCACGGAAAGCGCCAAAGAGTTCGAGTGACTTCTCGATCCCGAGATGAGCGCGTTTCTCTTCGTCGCGTTCGCCAACAATGATGACGCGTTGTGGGTGCATGGGTGGTGTTTGTCTGTGGCTTGGCGCATCGACTCGTCATGGCTCAAACCGAAGGAGAAAGATGCACCCACACCCACCGTCGGCGCAAACCTTCAGGTTGCCTCGCGCGACGACAGCCTTTCAGCCCTGGCCGCCGCCAGCAGCGCTCGAGAGCTAAACCAGACCGCGAAAGCGATGAAGAGGAAAAGCACCGCAGACGACGCAAATCGGCTCAATTCGAGGCCGCCTTCTTCGTGCGGCTTTGTCAGAAGATCGCCCAGCGTGGCGCCAAGTGGACGCGTCAGAATAAATGCCGCCCAAAAGAGAAAGGCGTGCGAGAGCTTGGTGAAGAAATAGCAAACCGCAAGCACGGCCAGTGCGCCACCGAACACCAGCGCGGCGCCGCCAAATCCAAAACTCTCATTGTCCGCGAGAGCATCGCCCAGCGCCGTACCCAAGGTATTCGAGGCCAGAATGGTCGCCCAGTAGAACGACTCCGATCGTGGCTCCGTCACGTGATCGACGGACACCGTCCCGAGCTTCCATCGCCAGACTCCAAGGCAGACGAGCACAAGCAGGAAAAGGACGATGCTCGCTCCCGGATAACCAAGCCCCGCTGTCCGCGTCAGAAAATCCGACGTCGTCGTTCCGACGGTGGTCGTCGCTACGATCACCGTCCAGTAAAGGTACGGATGAAAAGCTTTTGCCCGGATCTGCGCGATCACCGTCACCAGGAAGAAAGCGAAGAAGATCGCCGTGCTAATCGCGTACCCAAGTTTCAGGCTCATTGAAACAGCATCCCCGCCTGTTTCACCGAGCGTCGTCGCACAGATCTTGATCAACCAGAACAAGAATGTTACTTGGGGGACTTTGGATTTCATCGGGTCGGAGAAATTTGAGTAACCGCACCTTTCGTTGCCGGAAGTAACAAGTCTATCGCAGGCGGATGACAAAAGCGTTATAATTTCGGGCACCCATCGCCCAATGCCTCTCACCAGTAACAGAGTGTCGTTAAATCTCCGGCGATGAACCGTTCTCGGGTAAGAACCTGAAATAGGGTCGCCACAGCGGATCGTCGTGGACGGAGAAGTCATAATCCACCGACGGGGTCGCATCATCAATGGCGTCCTGAATTGCGTCATCGCCTGGTGGCATTGGCAAAAAGAAAAACAGATCCCGCGTACCATCGCTCGTCACGATTAATCCAAAAAGAGCGCCAAAAACGTCGCTCATTCGGTCGGCGATGGACTCTTCCGTCTCATCCATGTTCGAAAGCTCGACCCCGCTGGCCGGGAGACCTTCTGGCGAGAGGTCCTCATATGCCAGATTCACAATCACGACATGAGGGAACTGTTCCGTCGCCGTTTCACGTAGTGAAAGATTCTTTCGCACATACGCTCGTTTCCCGCCGATTGATCCTCCACCGTTGATCCATTCCTGTTGTTTGTAGCCAGCCATAAATAAGTCGCATGACTACCGCATCCGCTTCATTTCAAATTGCTTCCCGGCCAGCGCGTCCTTCACATAGACGCCCCAGTAAGGAGTCGGTGTGTAGTCCCAATCCAAAATGACCATCGGTCCGGTCTTGGGATGGAAGCTGAAGGCGGTCCAGTTCAACTTATTCTTCTGGATCATGCCGATCATGTCGCGCGGCCACTGGCTCTCAACTCCGACCGGCTCGTGCCGCGCGCTTTCCGGGATGAATTTGAAATCCTCCCACTTTGCCAGGTTACCGACTTCACCAATGAAGACCGGATACTTCGCCGCGGCATCGAGGGTGTGTTTCTGCCAATCGCTTTTCCACGGATAGATATGGGATGAATACATGATGCCGTCCGCTCCATCCTTGTCCTGAAGCGGATAATCTTTGATGACGCCAGAGAGATCGAAGCCCCAATCGAGACCGCCTGCGATCACGAGATTCCGGGCTCCGGTGGAGCGCACGGCATCAATCAATGCCTGCATGCCGGTCGAAACATCGCCTTCCTGCTGCTCGCTGTTTTCGGCGGCGTTTTCGTCCTTATGTTTGTCGGATTTCAGCGGTCCCCCGTCGCGCCAAACCTTCCACGAGATGCTATGCGGCTCATTGAACAGCTCGAAGATCACGCCAGGGTTGTTCTTATAGCGCGTCGCGGCGTCCTTCCAGAATTCCACATGTTCGGCCATCGGGGCGCCGAAGACGTGCAGGTCAAGCACGAGATACGCCCCGCGGGCAGTAACTGCCTCCACAACGTCATCCACCAGTTTGCGATATGCGATGCCACCATCACCCTTTTGCCAGGGACCACGTCCAAACCAGAAATTCTGTTTCACGGGCAACCGGATGACGTTTGCCTTCCACTGGTCCACTGCGACAGGAATGGTCTGTGCAAGATGCTCGCCAGCGGCCGTCCACTCGAGGCTATCCACACAAAGTCCCTGAAGCCACACGGCCTTTCCGTCCTTCGTTTCCAGGTGATTGCCAGAAGCGTGTAACTCCGGTGGCAGCTTGGAAACTTCCGGCATCGTCATGGTTTGCGATGGAACGATCGGCGGCGGCTTCGGCAGCTTGTCGTCCGCCGCGGGGAACACTTCGAAACGCGCGAAATCCAGGGTGCCGGATGCCACTTGAAACAGGCAGGGCATGATTTCCATGGTGTGGGCCGAAGCCGGCACCTTCACATAATAACTCTTGTCCACCCATCCGCCGGAACTGCCCTTGAAAGACGGCGTTCCAGGGTCAGGTTTCACCACCTTGCCACTGGCATCTTTGAAGTGGCCCATGATCCGGCCATCGAACCAGTTTTCCTTGCCCGGTTTGATGTCGCTGTACCGGACACGCAACCGGAACTCGAGCGCGGGAGGCGGCGGTGACGGCAGCGTGAGGAGTTCGTAAAGCAGAACCGTCTTGCCGGGTTCACTCGACTTCAGCCGCAGAAAATGAGTGTCCCCTTCCTTCTCCCACGAACTGCCGGCAGGATGCGCCCAGCCATCCGGCCAGCCCGCTCCTTTGCTATCCAATTCGAATTTTCCATTGGGGAGAAGCGATGGGACGGTCGGGGTATCGTCGGCAGCGAAGCAGAGAGAGGCGGCGGCAAGGCCAGCGGCGAGGACGAGGGAGCGTTTGCGTAACATGGGGATGTGAAACGAGGGGCATTGCATACGGGCGTTCCAGGCATCCGGCAATCTCCAAGCTGCACCATGGTGGAAGTGGCGTCCCTCCGCTTGAAACGGGTTGGTTACACGATCACCGCAGATCTTGTTTTCAGCGTCATCGACACCAAACTTCAATACCCTTGAGTCCGACGCCCTATTTGCAGGACCCACCGCTTTCCACGCGGGACGCCGCTTCCACTATGGCTCAGATTCCGAAATGGCTTGCACATTTGTAAGCATCCGCTTACTTCGAATACCTCGTGCCGAAAACCGCCGCCAGACTTTCGCCAGAAGAACGCCGGGAGGCCATTCTCCGGTCGGTGCGCGAGCTTTTTGCCGAAAAGGGCTTTCACGGCGCGACAACGCGTGAACTAGCCAAAGCCGCGGGCATTTCCGAGGCGCTCATGCTGCGTCATTTCCCGACAAAAGAAGTCCTGTACGCCGCAGTGCTCGAGTCGTCGTGCCATACGGATTCGGAAATGCAGCAGGCGTTCAGCCGAATGATGGCGCTGGAGCCATCCACCTCCAGTCTGGTGATGGCCATTCACTTCTTTTTCGTAAAACTCATCATCCTTTCGCTGCAGCATCGCGGCAGTGCCCAGGCGCCGCATAAGCTGATGTTGCAAAGCATCCAGGGCGATGGCGAGTTTGCGCGGATGATGGTCAAGCAAGGGCCGACGGTGTTTGTGGGAAAGATCGAACAGTGCCTCAAAGCGGCCATCAAAGCCGGTGATGCCGTGGACACAGGAGTGGGACCGAACATGCGCGCGTGGCTGGCGCATCATGTGGCGGTGATGATCATGCTGAATTGCCTCCCGGATACACCCATCATCGACTACGGCATGCCGCAAACGAAGGTGGTGGAACAAGCCGTCGCCTTTGTGCTGCGCGGAATGGGCCTCACCGATGAAGCGATTCGCCGTCACTACAATCCAAAGGCCCTGGCCATGATCGGCGGCTAAAAATTTTGCCCGATATGTAAGTAAGTGCTCACTAAAAATCAGCCCATCAATCCCATGAATCCATCGCCGATCTCTTCCGACGACGCCCAGCCGGAGCCCGCAAAATCCAGGAGCCACCGCGTGTGGCTGCCCATCGGCTTCATCCTCCTCGCCGCAATCAACATCGCGCGCGTCCGCTCTTCCGTCGAGCTGGACGGAAATATGAAGAACATGCAGACGATGGCCACCGAGGCAATCGCGTTCCTGCTCATCCTGCTCTGGTTTATCTTCCTGAGCCGATTTCGCTGGCGGACTCGTCTCATTGGCCTCGCAACGGTCATCCTGCTCGGAGTTGGCGCCGGGGCGACACTCCGCTTCAATGGCTCAGTGGATGGCAGCGGGACACCGCGCATCGCTTGGAAATGGGCGGCGAAAAAGTCCGGCGAGGTCACCGGCGTGACGGAGGCCAAAGCGACCGCCGATGTGAAAGAGCGCCCCACCGATTATCCCGGCTATCTTGGGAAAGACCGCCGGGGTGTCGTTGAAAATGTCTCCCTGGAGCGGGATTGGAGCGGACATCCGCCGCAACAGCTCTGGCGTCACGACGTGGGCCTCGGCTGGTCCGGATTCGCCACGGTCGGCTCCTGTGCCATCACGCAGGAACAGCGCGGCGATCAGGAAATGACTGTTTGCTACGAACTCTCCAGCGGACAATCGCTCTGGTCGCACTCCAATCCGGTCCGCTTCACTGAACCGATGGGCGGAGACGGTCCGCGCGCGACTCCCACGATCCAAGAAGGCCGCGTTTATGTGCTTGGTGGAACTGGAATTCTCGATTGCCTCGATGCCGCCACCGGGAAGCTCGTCTGGTCGCGGGATACCTTGAAGGAAAAGAACCTGCCCAACGTGGTCTTCGGCAAGGCATCGTCTCCGCTCATTTGTGACGACCTGGTTGTGGTCACGGGTGGGATGGCGAACAACTGCTCACTGCTCGCGTTTCATCGGAATGATGGCTCACCAGCATGGCAGGCCGGCGATGACAAGGCCGGCTACAGCTCCCCTATGCTCGCAACGCTGGCCGGAGTCCGGCAGATTGTTTCGATCAATGCCACAACGGTCACGGCGCATGATCCGAAGGACGGACATCTCTTATGGCAATACGCCTGGAGCAATGATCAGTGGCCGAAGTGCGCCCAACCGGTCGCGATTGGAGAGGATCGGCTGCTGATTGCCGCGAGCTTCAATGCCGGAACCGTTTTGCTGCACGTCAGCCCGGGGCAGAATGGCAGCCTTTCCGTCGCCGAGGTTTGGAAGAACCGAAATCTGAAATCCGAGTTTTCGAATATCGTCTTCCGGGACGGATTCATCTACGGGCTCGATGACGGCATCATGGTGTGCCTCGACGCCGCCGATGGCCGCAGAAAGTGGAAAGGCGGCCATTATGGACACGGCCAGGTGCTTCTCGCCGGGAATCTGCTCGTGGTGCAAACTGAGCAAGGTCCGGTCATGCTCGTCGAAGCGGATCCCTCAGCCTTCCACGAAATCGGAAAGCTCGACGCGCTCACCCTCAAAACCTGGAATACCCCCGCCCTTTCCGGAGATCTGCTACTCGTCCGGAATGATCAGGAAGCGGCCTGCTACCGACTGCCGATGGCCAAGTAACTACAAAGCATTCGGGAATTTTAACACAAAGAACAGCAGGGCGAAGCCGCAACCAAATCTGCGCCTTCGTGGCCGGGCCTTACGTGGTCATCGCCTTCATGCGAAAGCTCCCGCCGGGCACTGGCAGACCACCACCATGCTGGCCTCCATCCGCCTGGACGGAACGACCGCTTGCATGACGGTCAATGGTGCGACCGATGCCGAAGTCTTCCGTGCCTACGTCGAGCACGTTCTGGTTCCCAACCTGCGCTGTGGAGACCTGGTCATCATGGACAATTTAACCCCGCACAAAAGTGAGCAAACGTTGGATCTGATCCGCGCGGCAGGCGCAGAAGTGCATTTCCTTCCGGCCTACTCGCCCGATCTCAATCCAATCGAAAAGATGTGGAGCAAAATCAAAAACTTGCTACGCAGCGCCGAGGCTCGGAGTGAAGAAGAACTCGTTGAGGCGATCTCTACTGCCTTCACCCAAATCACCGCCCAAGATGCCGCTCATTGGTTCAATTCCTGTGGTTATAGTTTTATTTAAAATGCTCTAGTTAACGGTCAAGATATGTAATTGCTCATAACCGGCAGAACCAACCTGACTTATCAAGAGAGTTCTCGATCTAATCGCAAAGCCACTGAATGCGATCGGCAATTACAAGAAGCACCGCTGTGGGTCGCATATTTTGTACGATTCCTCAGCATTGGTAAATGCGCTTCCGCCCTCCCCACCACCTCTGAAGATTTCAGAGGTGGTGCTCACGAGAGGACTCGAACCTCCACGGGTTGCCCCACACGGTCCTGAGCCGTGCGCGTCTGCCAATTCCGCCACGTGAGCGTAAGGGCTGCCTTCCCACCGGTTTCCCGGCAGGGGTCGCAACATTAGGCGGCATCCGCCAAAGCGCAATGGAAAAATGGGCCGCTATGGAATGCGGAAGATCAACCGCAAAGCATCCACGCGCAGGCGGGCTTCGGCGAGGGCCGTTCGCAGAGCTTTGGCGTGCTCACGCAGGGCTTCGATTTCCTCCGGACGAACGTGGTCGTTGACCTCTTTCAAATCTTCGAGGCGGCTGATTTCTTCCTGCATCTGCGCTTCCATCACCGCAGTCGCTGACGTGATGGTCTCCTGCATCTTCGCCGCGGCCAGTTCCTTGGCCTTGGCCAGCATGTTGGGCAGGAGTTTTTTGCGAACAGCGCCGCGATCGAGGAGACGGAAAACATCGCCTTTTTCCAGCTTGGCCGCGGCGAGTTCGGCGTTATCCGTCAGGTCGTTCAAGGCGTGATCCAGAGCGACGCGGACAGGCGTCGCCGGCAGGAAGCGATCGACGTGCAGGCTAGCGGGAGCGACAGCTTCCACGACGGCGGTCATTTCGACGAAAATGGCTTCGCCGGCCGGATTCTTCCATACCCCAAAGGCGCTGTTCCCGGCTTCCGATCCCAGGAGAAGATCGAGCGCGCCGCGTACGATCGGGTGATCGCAGGTGAGAAACCCGATTTCCTCGCGGCCCAGCGCCTTGGTGCGATCGAAGGTGACGGACATGCCTTCGGGCGGCAACGCCGGGAAGGCGTCGGTCAGCAAATGGCCGGGCAGCACGAGATAGCTGCGCGATTCGAGATCCTCCGTGTGCACACCGAAATGATCGAGAATGCGGATGAAGAACTCCTCGAATCCCTTGTCGGAATCCAGTGCGCGAATCCCCTCGATGAGCGGATTGGCCCGCTCCGGCCGGCAGGAGGCAAGGGCGAGGAGCCGGTCATGCCCGCGCTCCAGTTTCTTGACCACGCTGGCGCGCAAGTCGCGCGATTGTTTGATGAATCGCTCCAGGGCCTTCTCGTCGAATTTCTCACGCAACGTGGCAAGCTCCGCCTGCAGACTCCGAAAGATCTCGGTCGCCCCGTGCAGATTTTCCGCAAAGGCGTTGAGACCTTCGTCGTACCATCTCGCGAGGACCTCCGATTCCGTCCCCCGGAGAAAGGGCACGTGAATCTTGATCGTTGCGGTCTGGCCGATGCGATCGAGCCGGCCGATCCGTTGCTCGAGCAATTCGGGGTCTCCCGGCAGATCGAAGAGCACGAGGTGATGGGCAAACTGGAAATTACGGCCTTCGCTGCCGATCTCGGAGCAAATGAGAATACGGGCGCCTTCCTCCTCCGCGAAATAAGCGGCATTCCGGTCGCGCTGCAGCAGGGTCAATCCTTCGTGAAAAACGGCGCAATTGACATTGATCTCGCGCTGCAATGCCTCCGAGAGGAATTCGGTCAATTCCCGTGAACGGCAGATGAGCAGGACCTTTTCGCTGCGGAGCTTTTTGAGAAGCGCGGCAAGCCACTTGACGCGGACGGCGATGGAATCGGCGTTTTCATCCACCTCGAGCGGAGCGAGCAGCGCTTTGCGTTCCGGAAAACCGGTGAGAGCGGCGCGCGTGTTGCGGAACATGACGCGGCCGGTGCCAAAGCTATCCAGCAGCTCCGCGATGAGACGTTCACGCGCCCCCGCCTCGCCGGCGGCGACTTGTTTGCACGATTGCCGGATGCGTGCGGAATGCTCGCCAAAGAGCTTTTCGTCCTGCTTGGTGAGCGGTTTGCCATCGAGCAGCCGGTCCACGGCCGTAGCCACCCGCTCGTAGTGCTCAGCTTCTTGTAAAAAGTGGTCCAGATCGGAATAGCGATCCGCGTCCAAAAGGCGCAACCGCGCAAAGTGCCCTTCGGGTCCAAGCTGCTGTGGTGTGGCGGTGAGGAGCAGCACGCCTGCAGTTCGTTTGGCGAGCGCTTCGACAACCGCATACTGGCGGCTCGGCGCCTCAGGACTCCACTCGAGATGATGCGCTTCATCGACGATGAGCAGATCCCAACCCGCCTGGAGGACTTGAGTGGCGCGCTCTTCGTTTCCGCAGACAAAATCCAGGCTGCAGAGCACGAGCTGGCTGTCGAGAAAGGGGTTGGTGTCCGGATCGTTGAGCTGGATCGCCTCGCATCGCTCTTCATCGAAGATGCTGAAGAGCAGATTGAAGCGCCGGAGCAATTCCACGAACCACTGATGGACCAGCGGCTCGGGTACGAGCACGAGCATCCGCTCGGCGCGGCCTGTGAGGTGCAGCCGATGCAGGATCAAGCCCGCTTCGATCGTTTTGCCCAACCCCACTTCATCGGCCAGGAGCACCCTCGGGGAAAGCCGTGTCGCCACTTCACCAGCGATGGACATCTGGTGGGGGATCAGGTCGACGCGACCGCCGGCGAATCCGCGCACAGGCGAACGGCGGATCTCGCTGCGGCGGCGAAGCGCTTCGAGCCGGAGCTCAAAAGCGGGCAATTCGTCGACCTGGCCGGCCATGAGGCGATCCTCCGGCGTGCTAAAGCTGATGAGATCCGATAACTCGGCTTCCGATGCCTCCCGCCCATCTCCCTTGTAGAAGAGGACGCCTTTCCGGTCTTCGACTGTCTCGACGGCAAAGCTCGAACCGTCGTGCAGTTTGATGCGGTCGCCTTCCTTGAAATGGACGCGGCGAAGCGGGGCGGATTGCAGCGCATACTGGCGTTGCTCGTTGGCGGCGGGAAATACGACTTCGACGCGGCCGTATTCCGCTTTTACGATGATGCCCAGTCCGAGTTCCGGTTCGGTATCACTGACCCAACGTTGTCCTACGATTGGCTTCTCGATTGGCATGAAAAAAGGGGACCGACCCTACGCGCCCCGCGCCGTCCTTCAATGGAATTCTCCATGGGAATCAATTGAGCCCAACCTGGAGGAAGATGACGCAGTTTTGACAGGAATCGCGTGGGGCGAACATTTTGGGCGGAGAAATGGCGGGCTTCGGTGAGACCAGCCCCATTTTGCCACCACCCGGCGCGCGAATTGCCCGGAATATCGACGGCAAGCGCGTACTCCCACTTGAAGAGCGGGAGTACGCGAGAAAACAAAACAACAAGCTCGGCCCGGCCGTTTCAGGACCAGCCCCGGCTTAGAACAATAGCGGAGCGAATTGGGTGAGATAGTTCCGCCACACCGGCCAGCTATGATCTCCCTCGCTGGCGACCCAGGTGTGATGGATGCCTTTCTCGGTCAGCAATTGATCGAGCTGCAGGTTGCGCTCGAAAAGGAAGTCGCTCTTTCCGCAGGCGATCCAGAAGACTTTCAGGGCCGAATTGATCGCTGCCGGATTGGTCAGGGCGTCGTTGTTGCTGTCCTTTCCGGGAATCCCGGCGCTGAATGCCCCGAGCCAGGCGAATTTGTCGAGGTGCCGCAACCCGGTGTGCAAGGTGTGGCCGCCACCCATGGAAAGTCCCGCGAGCGCGCGGTGCGCCGTGTCGGCTTGCACGTGGTAATCCGTTTCGATCATCGGGATGATATCTTCGATCAGCTCGTGCTCGAAGGCGGTTTGGTTGGCCATGCCGTATTCCTCGCGTCCGCGCGTTTCGGGGGCAATGGGATGGCCATCCGGCATGACGATGATCATCGGCTTCGCTTTGCCTTCGGCGATCAGATTATCGAGAATCCAGTTTGCTTTGCCGTGCTCGCTCCAGCCGGCATCGTTGTCGCCAAAGCCGTGCACGAGATAGAGCACGGGATATTTGGACGCCGCGTCCTGCTCGTATCCGGGTGGCGTATAGACGTGCAGACGCCGCTGTGCGCCGAGTGTCTTGGCGTAGTAATCGTGCCAATGCATCGTCCCATGCGGCACATCGGCGCGGAAATCCCAGAGGGCCGGACTATCTCCGGAAATCTGTAAGATACTCGTATGTGGTGCACGCTGCGGCTTGATGGCGGGATTTCCGGGATCAATGGTCTGCACCCCGTCTACGGTGAATGAATATTCCCATACTCCCGGCGGCACCGGACCGACCGTTGCCGACCAGACACCGCCCTCGTCTTTGGTCATCACCGTCTTTGGGACGGACTGGCCGCTGACACTGACTTCGCTGGCTTGCGGCGCTTTCAGCCGAAAGGTGACGTGTTTGTCCGGCTGGATTTCGGGTTCGTTTGTTTGACCCGGCGGCTTTGCCGGAGCGGCACTGGCTGGGAGAGCAGCAAGGGCGAGGGCGGATAAGCAAGTAAGTAGATTTCGAAGTTCCATGACAGGGATTGTGCGGGATGGGAAAAATCATCTCCGCCGGTGGAAAAAGCGATTACTGCCTGGAGATGTTAGAAGAGATTCGCGTGGTTCGAGAAGATGTTACTTAGGCAGAAGGTGCCGCCTCTCTCGATCGAGCCATCATCCAAAAGAAAACCATTGTTCCCAGAGCAAGGACTAACCCGACGCCTGCGATCCAAAGAGCGAGGCCAAGTACTCGCGGCCGATACGTAAACCGCACGAAATAGTCGCCGGCCCGATCGATGCGAACGCCCTTGAACGCATGGTTTACCCGAAAGAAAGGCACCGGAGCGCCGTTGAGTTCGGCGCGGAAGTTTCCTTCTTCAAAATTTTCCGTCAGGACTACTACCCCTGGCCCCGGCGTGGTGATTCGAAAGCTGGTGCTGTTCGCCGTCAGGCGATAGTCATGAGCCGAAACCACCTGCCGGCCTGTGGGAGCAGAAGTGGCCGGTGTTGGAGCGGCCGCATTTTGCACATATGCGAGTGGCCGGCCATCGCCTTTCCGGAGCACCTCGACAAAATCGGCGGCAGTGCCATAAGAGCCGAGATAGTCGGTGTAGAAGGCGCGGGGCCATGCCCCCTTGCTCTGAAGAGCGGCGAGATCCGTTTCACCCAGCAGAGCAAGATAGCTGGATTCGGGTGGCCCGTAATGGTGGTACGAAAGGAAATACCGGCAATTGAGGGCGTCGAGAATCGGTTTCTGGGATGGCAGCGATTCCGGTTCAATGCGGAGAGCCCATCCCCTGAGAAGATGAAAATCGGCGGCGGTTTCCAATTCCCAGTACCAGCGATTTTGTACGGCGTCCGGACCGTCAATGCCTTCGAAATCCAGGAGTGTTTCGTAACCTGGACGCAGTGCTCCGTATAATCCGCAGACTCGGGCTGGTTCAGTCATCGCTTGCTTTACCGTGGCGGCGGAGGGGGATTTTGCCACCAGGTCCATGCCAGCCCGCGGCGTCATCAAGTAATTTTCAAACGGTGTATCGAGATACTGGCCATGGCGAAAATGCATGGCGAACAGGCAAACCGTCGCCAGCAGGAGGCCCTCAATTAGAACTCCGGGAGAAGCCCGCTGAGTCCACCGCAACGCCAAAGGGAAAAGCGCGGCCGCTGCCATAATGGCTGCCGCATAGAAAACGAAGAAAGCGCCGGGGGTGTGTTCCTCGAGATTCAGCATGAGCTTTCCGTCAAGCATGTGCGCGTGCGTTCCGGCGCTGTAGAACGCAAGAATGCCGATTAAGAGGAAGAGCATTCGTTTCCAGCAGGTTCTCCAGAAGGCTTCGTGCCGCGCTTCAAGGCAGTGCTTTAAGCCGCAGGCTGCCAGCAATGGGATCAAGACCAGCGATGCGACACTGAAGGTATTGGCGATGTGGCCGATATTTCCCACAAGGGGAATTCGTTTGATCAGTTGTGGTGGAACGAAGCCGAAGACGAAGCCGAGCAAGCCGATTGTGGCACAAGAAAGGGCGACAGTCGTACGGTCTTTGCGAGCGATTGGCCACGCCGCCACCAGCCAGAGGATTCCACTGAGAAAGAGAAAATTTCCCGAGGGATTGACGTGAAATTCCTGCGTGGCCAGGTCTTGCGAAAAGAGCCCATCAAAAAGGGCAACGAATAATGTGGGCGGCAATTGTTCCTCGAAAACGTCCACATCGGAAAACGTGTGGCTGATCCGGAGTGCGTCCAGGAAAGTGAGCCAGAATGGAGCGCTCAAGAGGACAAACAAGATGGAGGCCCATGCGAAGACCGCCAGCTTGGCTGCGCGAACTCGTAATGGCTCTCGTGTCCACGCCGCGATGAGAAAGCCGGCTGCATTCATGCAAACGATCATCATACTCGCTTCCTTGGCCGTCCCGCTGTTCAACTCCGTCCAGTTAGCAAGCACCAGTAGCGCGGCCCACGGGAGAGTCTGCTTCCACGAGCCGAGATGCTTCAATCGTATCCACGGCAACAGAATCCATGGCCCGTAACAGAGGGAGAAGATTGCCGGATGATTGTAACGGTAGGCGAAAAAGCCGACCCAAACCGAGGATGCGGCAACGAGCGATGCCAGCGACAGCCTGCGAGTCAGTTCCCAAGCTCCCAGGCCAATCCCCCAGGCGAAAAGGATCCGGGTGACGAGATATTTCAGATCCCAGGCCCACCAGGCTCCGCCGGCGAGCAGAGTGATGGCATGGACAGGGTCACCCAGCATCGATTGGCCTTGGCCGATCAGATCCACTCCACAAAGATTGTTCCGGTACCAGAGAGGAATTTCTCCATCCCTCCAGAGCGCTCTGCTTTCCGCGACGGAATAGGGAAGATGAGCGAGAACCGCCGCCTCCAGATCGCGGTCTTTTGTTTCGCGGAGCGTTTCGCGTGGCGCCCCGGGCACCGTTGGCATGCTTGGGTAAAAGAGCGAAACGTTGTTATTGGGAGAAACGAGACTCTTGCCGAAAAAGACCATGGGATAACACGAGACGAGCACTGCGGCTGTCACGATGCCGAGTAAGAGCAATCGCGGATGCGCTGCGCTCCATCGGGCAAAGCGGGTGTCCTTCCACCCGGCAAGATCCCATTGCTTTCCGCGCCGCCGATGTTCGATCCAGGCCATTGCGCCAAATGCCGCTCCAAAAAAACCTGCCAGGGGGAGGAGGATCTCAAGTGCGCCGGGTTCGTAACCGCTTTCGATGGAAACCGATGTTTTCCACGCGAGCGCCATTTGCCCGGCGGGGTCTGGCATGGGTTGTACATGGAGAAATGCTCCATTGATCGATAACTCGGACCGGCCGAGTTCCACCATGGGGGGAGGTAACTCCTTTAGAATCCGCGCCTGGGTCCGAATGCGGGAGGAGCCGATATCCAGAGCGCAAGGCGGGGAGACCACAATGCCGACTTTTTCTACTTGGCCCGGTTTAACAGGAATGGCGACGATCCGCGCCTCAGCGGACGCCGCAACCGGGAATCTTCCAGCTGCCATCCAGCCGTGGCCGTTGTCGATCATCAGTCCAAAATGACAATCGACAGCCGTCCGCGTCTGCATTTCCAGGAAGGCTGGTTCGACCGGTGGCTCCGGGGAAGAAAAGGGGCGCCAGATAGTCAGCCAAGTCCCGAGAAGAGCCAAGGCGAGGCAGGCCGTGAGCCGCGGAGCTGACGGACGCGCGAGTTGCCGAAGTAATTCCAGCCGCTGCGCGGAGTTACTGGTCATGGGATTCCATGCTTCGCTGCGCGTCACGGATGAGAGGGAGTTTTTCCCAGATCGGATCCATTGGTGCATAAAAAGAATTTCTGCCGGGCACTGCAAGCAGTTCGTCCGGCGTCAGAGTTGCCAAACTTTCTCAGCGAGCCGCAGGATACTTGTGGCGGGAATGCGTTGCGGCTTGATTGCGCGATTTCTGGGATCAATGGTCGGCACTCCGTCCACTGTGACCGAATGATTCTTCCTACTCCCGGCGGCCTCGGCCCGGGTTGTTTGGGAAAAGTCGACTCCACGGGTGCGGAAAAGCGATTACCATTTAGATATGCTAGAAGAGATTCGTGCGCTTCGAGAAGAAGTCGCGCAATTGCGCGCGGAACTGGACGCATTTCGTCCCGAATGCCCCTCCGATGGGGAGCTGCCATCTGAAAATGCCGAAGCTTCGCTGATGACCATCCCAGGCCTGCGCATCCGTTCAGGTGACGGCAAAGGCCAGGTCAAGATCACCGCGACCGAGGATGGGCCAGGCGTCTATCTCTATGATGGCGAAGGACATTGCCTCGCTCTCCTGGAGATCCGCGATCGCGGACCGAATCTCGAACTGCGCAATAGTGAGGGAGAAGTTTTGGTTTCACTCAAGCCGGTCGATGGCCATGGCCAGGTTTATACTGCCGGACCTGATGGGACTCCGCGGGCGGCATTGCGTTCCACGAAACACGGCGGGGTTGTCAAGGTGATGAATGGGCGCGGCCGTCCGCTGGCCTACCTGCTCGGTTCGGAAAAGGGTGGCGAACTGGAGTTGCTCAATGCGAGCCATCGCGCCTGCCTCAGCGCCTACGCGGAGGCGGAAGGAGGGATGATCCGTGTCCATGAAGGCAGCGGCGAGGTCATGGCTTCGCTTTCCGCAAACGGTGACTCTGGCCTTCTGACGGTTTTCGGCAGCCTGGGTGAGCAGGCGGTCACGCTCTGTGCGGGTGACGACGGTGGACACATCCTGCTTTGTGACAACGACGGAACGGTGACGATCGATATCAGCCATCAGGCGGAGCCGCCCGAGGAGGGTTCGCCCGCGGACGAAGAGCTGTGATTCAGTTACGGGTGCGGGCCGCCTCCGCGCTGATCCACCCGCGCCGGCGGTATTCGATCCAGCCGATCTGTTCGTGCATCCAGGCGGAAACTTTGACGAAACCCTCCCAGCCCGGAACGCCGGCCCCTACCGGCGGTGGGGCGGTTGAAACATTGGTCAGGAAGTTACAGGGAACAGGTACGACCTCAAGCCCCTGGGTCCGAAACAGCGCCGCGGCACGCCGCATGTGGTTCGCCGACGTGACCAATAATACGCGGTGCCAGCCGTTCGCGGTCGCCAGCACGCGTACTCCGAGCGCTTCGTCGTGGGTATCGCCACACGGCTTCAGGGGGATGATGCGCGTATTCGGATCAATGGCGCCGGCTTTTCTCAATTGATCAAACCAGGCGGCGGCGAGCTCTGATTCCGCGAGAAATTTGTCCTCGAACTCCGCGCCTCCCCCGCCAAGGACGAGGGCTGGCGCCTTGCGAAGCTGCAGGACTTCGAGCGCCATGTGAAACCGATCGCCCGCCGGTGTGAGATGCAGCCTCCCTGCTTCATATCGCGAAGGCTCACTCCCTCCGCCGAGCATGACCACGGCATCCGCCTGAGGCAGCTTTTCCGGTTCCAATCCCACATACGGCCGCTCCAGGCTGCCCAGAAGGGCCCCGGGAAATCCCGTGCCTCCGATGAGAAAGACCAGGAGTGCCAGCGCGAGCACCGCCAGGGCGCAATCACGCTGTTTCCGTCGAAACAGCCAGAGGGCGAGGACGATCAGGCAAAGCCACAGGAGCCCGATCGGTTCAAGGAGACAGACGAGTTGGCGGAGAAACTTGTCGAGCATCGGCAGAGGCACTAGCCGATGTTCTTCCGGGGTTCGAACTCAAAAGCGAAGCCAACACTGATCACCGTTTGCTTTTGAAAATGAGGTCCGTTTTTCATAACGAGTAGCAGACCGGGACATGACGTTTGCGTTACCAGCCTGTGTGAAAAGGCACCTTGCGACCTCGCACCGAGCTGGTTGGCAATACAGACTCGGATAGTTGTCGAGTGCGCAGTTGCCCGTAGAGAGCAGTACTGTCGTAAGCCTTGTTGCCAGTTAATGAACTGGCAGCGGCGCTGCAGGCCTGCGAATGTTTGGCCGTTTGGGAGAAAGAACCTGAGGCGTGACGGCGGGATTTTCACTGGTGCCTGGAGTGAACTCATCTAAGGCTCCCTCCAGCAAGCGGATCATTCCGGCGGAAAAAAGCGCTTCTGGCAAATCACCATCAAACCCACCGAAGACAAATAGGTAAAAGAAGGGTTTCAGAAGCATTGGCATTCCGACAAAGAGCGCAACAGGGAATAGGGGCGTTCGTTGCGCTCGAATGATCAGTCTGTATGCTCGCCACGCGATAAAAGCGAGGAACGTAAGGAAGATAACGAGTCCGATGTAACCCACAAAGCGGATCGTGCTGAGAGGGCCGCTATGATAAGCGCCGGCGATCATGAACCCTTCCTGAACAGGAGCTCCTATGAATCCTCCATTGGGCTCGGCGGCAGACTCCATGATCGAAAGGTCATATTTGGAAAAGCCAAACCCGTCGCCGAACCACTTATTTTTGATCCATTTGTCTTCCGAAAGCACCATTTTCCACATATCGATCCGCCATTGGGTTGACCCACTTGCATCCTGGGCGGCTTCACGGTTCCAATTTCCCGGAAGGAACGACAAGGCTCTTTGAGCGGATAGTGGAAGTGGAACGATGCCAAGTGCCAGAATCGCAATCCCAAAAACCATGATTCCCAACAGGATGACGATATCCTGATAGCGCTTACGAAACCAACTTGCGATCAGGACGTAGACCATCGGTACAGCCACCGCGATCCGGAAGCCCGAGAGCAAATTCGCCATCATGAATAGTAGCGAAGCTACGAAGCGAAAAGGGAAGAAGGGTAGGAAGAGCGTGATTGGGACGCAATAGGCCGTCAACATCAACATGCCGGATCCGCCGATTGCCAGGAATCCGGTCTCCCGGTGAAGCCCGCCTTCATCGACAGCCGCCAGCGGATCTTGGACCATGGGGTCGAATCCGGAATAGTAATGACCCAAAGCGCCACCGATGGAGGGAAGATAGTTTCCCACGAGAGCGGTGGCTGACGCCAATGCTGAGCCGATGACAATATAAAACGGGATCCGGCGGGCATAGTAGGCGTTCACGGGTGCCTGGCGGAAAATGCAATAGATCAGGAAAGCAATAAATGCGTTAAAATAGGGCCGCCCGCCCACCATGGAAGAACCAAGCGTTTTGGTGCCGACCGGATTCCGGATAAAGGCGAACGCGATCATGGACATAATCGCAAAAACCAGGATGTCGATGCGCTCAAATGGAGCTGTTCGTGCCCGCATGACTTTCATCGCGCTGAGCACGACAAACGTAACGGCCACGTAGAGTACGACGAAGTCGAGAAACCGAAACGGAATCAGCATCGCCTGAAAAGTGCCGACCAAAGGCATCGATAACGGGATAAGAATCCATATCCGATTGCGCAACACCAGTGCCACTCCCACAGCTGCACACCCCATGAGGATGGTCGCCAGGATCTTCTCTTCGCCGCCGGCGGTCAGCTTTCCGCAAGCCATGGCGACGAGCAACCCGATCGTAATGACAACCGTGCTCGTGACGTATTCGTGCAGACGATGAAGAGTCATGAAAAGTGGGGCGAAAATAGCGCGGTTGCACCGTGTGCGGACGTCAACGCCGGGACGGGAATAACCAGCGCCACACGAAGCAACAGTTTTTCCCAATCCGCAAGCGACAGTTTTGTCTCCCAACCGGGCACTCGGTGGATCGAATCGGCGAGACCTCTGATCGCCGCACAATTTGTGTGGCGACGTTTCGTTGCCACCCGAAAGGATGCCTCCCGCACGTCCAAGATGCTGGCTGCCAAGCGCTTGGATGCGCCACCCAACCAGAAGAAGCCGTTGCCGACGACGTGCGCCCTGATCCGGAGTTCCGGGCGCTATTCGCCGACGTGGCCTTTTGCCTTACCTTTCGCTTCGGATTCTTCCTGCGATTCCCCCTGTTTGCGCCGGGCCTGCATGAGGAGTTGTTGCTGCTTGGCGGCATTCTGGTTGTGTTCGTTTTCAGCGGCGGAATTCTTGGAATGCTGCAAGAGCAGGTCCTGAGATTTCTTCTTCTGAATTTCGAGATGCAGATCCGCCGCCATCTCCTTCTGGATTTCAGTCAAATGCTGTTGTGACTTCTTTTTGTCGTCGCGGTTGTGAAGGGATTCGTGCTGCGCCTTGGCACGTTCAGAAACCAATCCGGAATAGCTCTTCTTTTGCTGATTCAGAAGCAGGCCATTATTCCCTTGCTGAAGAAGGTGCTCTGAAGACTTCTCCTTCTGGGACTGGAGATGTTCCGAGGACTTCTCCTTTTGGGACTGGAGATGTTCCGAAGACTTCTCCTTTTGAGACTGGAGATGTTCCGAAGACTTCTCTTTCTGGGACTGGAGATGTTCCGAAGACTTCTCCTTCTGGGACTGGAGATGTTCCGAAGACTTCTCTTTCTGGGACTGGAGGTGCTCCGAGGACTTCTCCTTCTCGGACTGGAGATGCTCCGAAGACTTTTCCTTCTGGGATTGGAGATGCTCCGAAGACTTCTCCTTCTGGGATTGGAGGTGCTCCGAAGACTTCTCCTTCTGGGATTGGAGGTGCTCCGAGGACTTTTCCTTCTGGGATTGGAGGTGCTCCGAGGACTTTTCCTTCTCGGACTGGAGGTGTTCCGAGGACTTTTCCTTCTGAGACTGGAGGTGCTCCGAGGACTTCTCCTTCTGGGACTGGAGATGTTCCGAAGACTTTTCCTTCTGGGACTGGAGGTGCTCCGAGGACTTCTCCTTCTGAGACTGGAGATGTTCCGAAGACTTCTCCTTCTGAGACTGGAGATGTTCCGAGGACTTCTCCTTCTGGGATTGGAGATGCTCCGAAGACTTCTCCTTCTCGGACTGGAGATGTTCCGAGGACTTCTCCTTCTGGGATTGGAGATGCTCCGAAGACTTCTCCTTCTCGGACTGGAGGTGTTCCGAAGACTTTTCCTTCTCGGACTGGAGATGTTCCGAGGACTTTTCCTTCTGAGACTGGAGGTGTTCCGAAGACTTCTCCTTTTCGGACTGGAGGTGTTCTGAAGACTTCTCCTTCTCGGACTGGAGATGTTCCGCGGACTTCTCCTTCTCGGACTGGAGGTGTTCCGCGGACTTCTCCTTCTCGGACTGGAGGTGTTCCGCGGACTTCTCTTTTTCAGATTGAAGATGCTCTGCGGCCTTCTTCTTCTGTTGTTGGAGTGCAGCCGCCGATTTCTTCTTTTGCTGCTGAAGCTGGGCGGCGGCTTTTGGATTTGCTGCTGCCGTGCCGGCCATCGCCGCCACGACAACGAAAACGATTGCGGACTTCAAGGGGTGGAATTCCATGGAGTGGAAACGGGATGATTTCGATACCTTATCGCCGCGAAAACTTTGGAGGTGGAGCAAAAAATGACCGTTTCATTTCAACTCACTGAGTTGAGCGCCGCAGACCCCTCACAAAGCTTTGTTGCTCAGCGCTGCGGCAGGCTCGCTCCGGAAACCGTTTTCAAGGCACTGCCCTGCGGAAGCTGCTGCGACTTATTCGCTGAATCCTTTGCCTGCTTCTCGTCGGCTTGTTGTTGCTGTTGTGCGTGAAGAAGGGTCGTTTCCTGCGCCTTGGCATGCGCTTGCTGCGACTGTGATTGCTTCTTCTTCGACTGTTGGGCGAGCAGTTCCGACTTGGAATCCGCAAAGGCCGCACAGGAAATAGCCAGCGTCACAGTGCAGCCGATGAGCGATTTTGGCAGACAAAGATTCATGGGATGGGATGTGGAGTGGAGAGTCTAACAGAGGAAAGCGGTGTGACAAGGCGCCGCTACAGACCTCGGCGACCCTTGAAGGTCAGTTCGGCGATGCCCGACTTGTCGAGGTCGCCAAGCCCCTCAAAGACCATTTTGTCGTACTGCGCCTTTGTCGCCTCAGCCAAGGGGAGATCCAAGCCCAGTTCATGAGCGAGGAAGAGCGCGATTCCAGAATCCTTCGCGGCATGCTTGGCCGCAAAGAAACAGGTGTGATCACGGTTTTGCATGTCTTCGCCATCGGTTTGCAAAACCCGGGAAGCCGCTCCGGTCTGTGAAAATACCTCGCGGAGCATCGTGAGGTCCAAGCCAAGCGCATCTCCCAGACCGAGCCCTTCCGCAAGACCGGCGGTATTAATATTCATGACCATGTTGACCAAGGCTTTCACCTGCGCGGCTTTTCCGGCTTCGCCGACGTAACGCATGGAAGAGCTGATCTTCTCCAGCAACGGTTTTGCCCGCTCGAATACCTCCGGCCGGCCGGCGCACATCAAATAAAGAGTTCCCTCGCGTGCCTGGGTGATGCTCGAGGCCATGCAAGCCTCCAGCGACTGTCCTCCGGCCGCTTCCGCGCGCCGCTGGATTTCGACATGCATCTTGGGGGTAATCGTGGCGCAATTGATAAAGAGCTTTCCCCTAGCGCCACGGAGGAGCGAGTCCACGCTCTTTTCCGAAAAGATCTGTTCCATCGCTTCATCGTCGCTCACGACAGTGATGATGACATTTGCGGATGCCGTCACTTCGCCGAGCAGCGCCGGCGCTGCACACTCCAGTTCACGAGCGACCCGGCTCGCCACTTCCTTCTTGGCGTCGTACAACGCAGCGATCTGGTAGCCTTGATCCTTGAGCCGGCGGGCCATATTGGCGCCCATGCGGCCGATACCAACAATTGCGACTGTTTCCATGCGGTAAAAACGTGAGGAATTAGCGGGCGGAGCCGCCGGTTATTTTGAGAGGGATAAACCCGCGAAAGCGGGCACGTTTCAAAGTTTATCAGATAGGCGTCTGCGCAAAGAAAGGATTGTGTTGCTTTTCTTCGCCTACGGTCGTGAACGGGCCATGTCCCGGGCAGAGGATTGTGTCGTCTGCAAGGGTCAGAATCTCTTCGCGATTGGTCCGCAAGGCGTCCGCATAGCTCACCATTCCCCCACCCATGGAGCCGGCAAAAACGGCGTCTCCCACTACAGCAACGGGACGAGCCAACCCTTCGATCACATAGGTGAGTCCCCCTCGTGAATGGCCCCAGGTGGAGCGCGAAGTCACGCGAAGCTTGCCGATTGAAAATGGCTCCGTGTCGGCTACCGGATCGGCACCATCGATCGGTTCGCGTGAACTCACGATGGCGCGAGCTCCGGTCTTCGATTTGAGACGATCCAGCTCAAAAACATGATCGCCGTGGGTGTGGGTCAACGCGATGCAAACGAGCCGCAAATTCTTCTCTTTCAAAAGATCGAGGATCGGAGTGCAGTCCGTGCCGGTATCAAATGCCGCCGCTTCGCCAGAGGCGGCGTCCCATACGACATAGCTGTTCACCATCATATCGTCCCAAGCGGTGGTGAACTGCGCGAGTCCGTCAAGAGAGACTGGCTGTGGACGCCAGGACTTTTTGCCCGAAGCCACGAGCGCGCCCGCATTTAACCCGAGCACAGGGGCGATCTTTTTCGCATCGGCTTCATCGAAAGTGCCGGAAAGAAGCGTGTGCAACCGTTCAGGGGCAAGGCCCGCCTGGCGGGATGCGTCGGCTTCGGAAAGTTTCAGGCCGCGAAGGGCCTTGCTCAGGATGTCGTTGTAATTGTCTTCGAGCGGAAGCGGGTTCATGGGAAAAGCGCAGGGTCGCAGCTGGGGAATCGAACTAAAGCGCTGGAACGGCTTCGCCTGCTTCGGGTTCCGGCAAATCTTCCTTGGGCATGCGGAGCAGGAGTGCGAGAATCGTGGCCACGACAAGCAGTCCCGCGGCAAAACTGAAGGCGGTCAGGTAGCCGTGATTCACCGTGATCAAGGCCGTACTCTCCAATGGCCTCGGAAGATCAGAGAAATTCCCCGGGAACGGCTTCATGGCCAGCATCGGTCCCAGATAACGCCCGAGACTGCCGGCCCCGGCCATCAGCCCGAGCAGCCGCCCCTGCGCGCGTCCGTGGACATGCCGCGAAGCCATCCCCGTCAAAGTCGGGGTTGCGAGGCCATTTCCCAGTGCCATGAGGGCCGAGACCCAAAGAAAACTGGTGACCGTTTGCGAGCGGGGCAGCAAGAAGAGGCTTAAAGCCAAAAGCGCGCAGCCGATCACCGTGATCTCCTTCTCGATCGGATACTTGAGAAGCCGGCGGATCAGACCGCCCTGAACGAGCACGGCGATGAAACCCACGTAGGCAAAGGCGAATCCGGTCGCTTTCATCGTCCAGCTGAAGCGATCGGCGCAAAAGAGGGCGAATAACACGTGGATGGAGGCAAACCCGGTCGTGAAGATCAAAGAGGTGGCGATGAGCAGGCCGATGAAACCGCCGCGCCCTTGGGCGAACACCTCCCCAAGAGAAGCCTTTTCCGCGGGATGATTCCGGGCGTCCTCCGAGAGTGTTTCCGGCAGATTCCTGATCACGAGAAACGCGTTCACGAGGGACAGGGCTCCCGCGAAATAAAAGGGAATGCCAGGCCCCCAATGTCCGAGGATGCCGCCCAGTGCCGGACCCAGGATGAATCCGAGCCCAAAGGCCGCGCCGATGACGCCCATTGCCTTGGAGCGTTCTTTCGGAGGGGTGACATCGGCGATACAGGCTTGCGCGGTCGCGATATTGCCGCCGCTGGCGCCGTCGATGATACGTCCGGCAAAGAGCATCCAGGGTGCACTCGCGGCGCCGGTGATGAAATAACCAATGGCCGTGCCGAAGATGCTGATGAGCAACACCGGTTTGCGTCCAATTCTGTCCGAAAGCTTCCCGATCAATGGGGCGGAGAACAGTTGCACCAGAGAGAAAATGCCGATCAGAGAACCCAATTGATCCGGATTCATCTTGAACGGCGCGGATTTTGCGTAGACGGGAAGCACCGGAATGACGATTCCGAAGCCGACCATGCTCACGAAAATGGTTAAGAAAATGATGGCAAGAGGCGAGCGTGGCTTTGGTGAAGACATGGGTTTCCGCTGAAATCAGGATCGGAGCGTAAGTGCAAGGCGCGATTTTGCCAAAAGAGAATCAGTAACAACCCGCTGTCGGGCCGCGGTAGACATACATATCAGGGGATTCCCTTATCCTTCCTTGCATGAGGTATGCTCATGAATTTCAATATTGGCGAGTATTTAATGTAAGTCTCTCATCAAGTTATAGATACAAAACAATTTGAAAGAAATGTGTCGACAATATGGCGATGAAGACGCAAGGGTGTTGCGTTTGGCACATTTTCCTCTCCTGCCTGAGACAGATCTTTCTCTTCGTTGAGAAGTTGAGGTGGTTATTTGTAAGGGATGTAAAGTAGGTCTTTGCGGTGCGGACGGGGAGAAGTGGTGATTTTACGTGGAATATAAAACGCGGGCATGTGCCATGCTGTCTTAACTCGATGCGGCTCTTACCTCCGAGCTGACATCGCATGTCCCAACCCAAGCCAAAGTTCACCGAGATCGACTTCGCGTCGGTCTTGCAGGATCGCCGCGCGCCAACGCCGATCACGAACCTACCAGTCAACGCCCTGACCGATGACACGGATCCCACACGTGAGATCCGTGCATTGATCGAACAACTCCAGCAAAGTGCCCGTGATTCCCGTACCCAGCTCCGATCCACGGAAGACGAGCGCAACGAACTCACGACGCAACTTGAACTTGCCCGCCGTCAGAACGATGAGTTGCGGGCACATTTCGTAGAGATCACCTCCCTTATTCGGGAACGCGACGCAGCCCTCCAGGAATCGGAACGGCAAGCTCGAGTTTCGAGCGAAGCGCAAGCGCGTGCCGTAGCCGCCGAGCAGGCGTCCCAAGACCTCCGGAGACAATGCGAAGCAACCGGACGCCAAAGAGACGAGTTAGCCCGCCAGAGAGACGACCTCAACCGAAGAATTGACGCTGTGAGCCACGCATCCCAGGAAACCAACCGCTGCTTCAACGAAGCGCAGCGCCAGATGCTTTCGATCCGCCAGGCCCGCGACGCGGCCCAGGCTTTAAATGCCGAACTTTCCCAAAAGCTTGCCCGCTCGGAAGATGCGGCGGCAGACCTCCAGTACCATCTGGAACTGCTGGAGCGAAAATTGGAGGAAGGAAAAGAGCTTTCCACACAAGTGGAAGCTTTGCGCAAGGAACGGGATGAAGCCATTCAGGCACGACAAACCGCAGCCGGTGAACTCGAGCAGGTGCAGGCTCGTATTACAGAATTGACCCAGGCCGCCGGCGAAGCCAGTGGAGCGCACGAGACGGCGCTGGCCGAATTGCGGGAGCAGATTTCCACCGTTTCCAATGAACGCGATGCTCTACGCAAAGAACGCGATGAAGTGACGCAGGCGCGGCAGGCTGTTGCCGGTGAACTTGAACAGATTCAGGCCCGTGTGGCGGATTTGACCCAAGCAACTGCCGACGCCGGTCGCAACCACGAAGGTGTTGTGGCGGAAATCCGGGAACAGATTTCCGTCGTTTCGGCGGAACGCGATGCCCTCCGCCAGGAACGGGACGAAATGGCGCAGGCGCGACAGGCTGCGGCAGGTGAACTTGAGCAGATCCAGGCCCGCGTGGTGGAATTGACTGCCCAAACGCGAGCGGCGGCGGATGCCGGCAACGTGCATGAGGCTGCGCTGACTGAAGTGCGGGAACAGGTTTCCGCCGTCACGGTCGAGCGCGATGTCTTGAGGAAGGAACTCTACGGCAAGACCAACGAACTCGAGAAGATCGGGGCGACCGTCTCTGAACTCATGCAGGAGAAGGAGACACTATTGCAGGCCGGAGTGGCGCATGAGATGGCCCTGGCGGAGATTCGTGCGCAAGTTACGGCGCTTCAAAAGACGCGCGACGGAGTCCAGGTGGAGTTGGAGGCCAAGTCGAAGGAAGTCGAGGCGCTTCGGCAATCGAGCGAGGCGGACAAGACGCGGGCGGTTGAAGCGCTGCAGAACGACGTCAAATCTTTGCAGCACGAGTGCTCCACCGCCGATCTTCGGGTGCAGGTGCTTAGCCGCGAAGTCATCGATCTTCGCAATCAGCTTCAGGATCGTGCCGAGCAGATCGCTTCGCTGCAGCGGACGGTCGAGCAGAACACGTCCGCAAAGACTGTGGCTCACAATCAGCTCGATGCACTCAATCATGAGCGGGACGCCGCTCAGCGCATGCGCGACGAGGCGCTGACCTCCCTGAGTGCGGCGCAGAAGCAGATCGACAAGATCATTCGCGATCGTGATCTCGCAAGGCAGCAGAGTATCGAAACCAACCTCGCCCTTGAGGCGCAGGTGGACGCGCTGCGCGCGCAACTACAGGTAATTGAACTGGCTGGTGGCATCTCTGAGGGAGGCACGGGCCACGCGGACATCAGCGAAATGGCGCGGCTCCTGGAAACACGTGAACAGGAGAAACGGGAACTGGCGGACCGCCTCGAACAGCAGCGGGCGGAAACCATCGATCTCGCGGCGCAATTCCGCTCGTCTCAGGATCAAATCAAACAACTGAGCGCGAACCTCGCCGAAATCCGGCTCCAGGCGAAACTCGGCGGCCGGCCCGCGCCAAGTGTGGCGCCTCCAGTTCACGAGCCGGGAGCCATTCTCTCCGTACCGATCGTACCGGATTCGATGTTTACCGCCACGGAATCGCAGGAGCTGCTCCGCTCGATGCGGCGCAGTTATCAGGCTTTCCTGAAGGACTCATCCGATGTCAGTCACCTGAACGAGCTCCATGGTCACGTGCACAGCTTTTCAGAGCGGGCGCGGTCGTCCGGTTTGGTGGCACTGCATCGCTTGAGCGCGGCGTTCTCGGGGCTTGCCCAGGAGCTGTATCACTATCCGGAGCAGGTAAATCCGTCAGTTTTGCGGACGATCGGACAGACAATCGAGTTTCTCACCACCTTGATGAAGGTGAAAGACCTGCGTCAGGTGAAGGATCCGGCCACAGCCACGATTTACGCGGTGGATGACGATGCTGACAATTGCGACTGCATCCGTATGGCCATGGAAACGGCCATGATGCAGACGACCTCCACGCAGGATCCGGCCAAGGCGCTCTGCGAACTGGCGGAAAACTCGCACGATCTGATCTTCCTGGACGTGAATCTTCCCGGAATGGATGGATTCGAACTGTGCGCGGAGATTCGCCGCCTGACCCGGCATACTACCACGCCGATCATCTTCCTCAGCGGGTTGACCTCCTCCGAGAACCGGATGCAGTCCAGCCTGAGCGGTGGCAATGAGTTTGTGGGCAAGCCGTTCATCCTCTGCGAACTCACGGTTAAGGCGCTGACGCTCATTTTGAAGGCGGAATTGCACCTGGCGTAACCGGTTGGTTTTTGTGGCGTTGGCTTGCGGGAATTGCGCAAGCCGACGGCGAGGGGTGGGGTGGAACAGGCGAGCACTCATCTCGAAGAGAAATGGACTGGATGGACGGCATGGACCAGATGGACACTCGGTCCACCTCAAGTCGGCAAAAGCTTTCGGTAGAAAGAGAAAGGCACCGATCCCCATTTCGGGAACCGGTGCCTTTTGAATTTTCTAAACTCGCGATCGGCTATCTCAGGCGAGCGCGGCCGGCGGCTCTGTCGTCACGATCTCTTCCCGCAGACGCTGGCCCTTGTGACCGCTCCACCACAGAACGATCGGAGCGGCGATGAAGATCGAGGAGTATGTTCCGACCACGATGCCGATGAGCATTGCAAAGGCGAAGTCGCGCAGCACTGGCCCACCGAAGAAGAACAGCGAGGCAACCGAGAGGAACGTACAGCCGGAAGTCAGCAAGGTCCGGGAGAGCGTCTCATTGATCGAGGCATTCATGATGTCCTGAATGGACCCCTTGCGTCCGCTCTTCAGACCTTCACGGATTCGGTCGTAAACGACGATCGTGTCGTTGATCGAGTAACCGGCGATGGTCAGGATGGCGCCGATCATCACCAGCGAAAGTTCGCGGCCCGCGAGTGAGAAGACGCCGACCGTGATGATGACGTCGTGGAGCAGCGCGACCAACGCGCCAACGGCGAAGGACAGTTCAAATCGCAGCGTCACGTAGATGAGAATGCCGAGCATGCCGAGCGTCAGCGCGATGAGGGAACCTTTCATCAACTCGCCGCCCACGATGCTGCCAACGTGATCTTTCTGGTGCACCTCAAAGCCAGCTTCAGGCATGGCCTTTTGCAATTGAGCTTCCACCTGGTCGGATGTTCCCGAGGGGCAGCGGATGCTGATGAATTCGAGATTCGGGCTCTTTTCTTTCTGTACGGAGGTTTCTCCGAGCACCAGCGGTTGCAGTGCATCGCGCACCTGGCCTTCTGATACCGACTGCTTGCTGGTGAGCATGAGCATGTCACCACCCTTGAAATCGATGCCCAGATTGGACGGATAACGGAGCGCAAATCCGCCAATCGAAACCACGATCACCACGACCGAGATGCCGATCCAGATATGGCGTTTGCCCATGAAGTTGAAATTCTTCCCCGTGGGAATGATGTGCATCATCGAGATACTGGCCAGCTGCTTGAAATGCAGCGCCCAGGAGAAGAGCATCCGGGTGACGACCATCGCCGAGAAGACCGAGGCAATAACGCCGACGGTGAGGGTTACGGCGAAGCCCTTGACCGGACCGGATGCGCGCCAAAAGAGGATCGCCGCGGTGATCAAGGTCGTGGCATTCGCGTCGAAAATAACGGTGAATGCCTTGTCGTAGGCGGCGGTGATAGCCGCCTCGAGCGATTTGCCCGCCGCCATTTCTTCACGCAGACGTTCGTAAATCAGAACGTTCGCATCGACCGCCAGGCCGATCGTGAGAATCACGCCTGCGATACCGGGAAGGGTGAGAACGAACCCGAACATCGACATACATCCGAAGAGGATGACGATGTTGACGATCAGGCCCACCACGGCGACGAGGCCGGCAAAGCGGTAGTAAACAACGACAAACAACAACACCAGAGCGAGGCCGCCGAGACCGGCATAAATACCGCTCTTAATGGAATCCGCACCGAGCGTCGAAGAGGCGCTACGCTCCTCGAGCAGCTTCACTGGAGTTTGGAGAGGGTTTTCCAGGGCGCTGGAGAGGTTCCGCGCCTCCTGTTCTCCCATGCTGCCCCCTGAGATTTCTGCCGTTCCGCCCCAGATTGGGCCATGCGGCACGCCGGGCGCAGAGATGATCTTGCCGTCCAGGACGATGGCCATGACGGATTTCTCTTCGAAGACCTGTTTCGTCAACTCGCCGAATTTCTGTGCTCCCACGTTGTCGAAGGCAAGACTCACCGCCCAGCCTTCGTTTCCATAATAGGCTCCAGCCCGAGTGACGTGGTCTCCCGAAAGATCTGCCGTTTTCTTGATGAGCAGCTTATTGACGGTCTTCTTACCCTGGCGATCCATCTCATAACTATCGACCATGTAGCCCGCCGGCGGTGCCGCCGCCCCGGCTTCGATCTGCTGAATCAATGCCGCGCTTTGCGGATGGGCGAGTTTGAACTCCAGCTTCGCTACTTTCTTTAGCTGCTCTCGTGCATTGGCGATTTTGGCCTCATCGAGCCCTGGGATCTGGACCAGGATACGGTCCGCACCTTCCGGCGTGATAATTGGTTCGGAGACACCTAAATTATCGACGCGCTTGCGGATGGCCTCCATGGCCTGCTCCACCGCTTTCGGCGAAATTTCACGTGGGCCGCCCGTTCCCGTGTCGGCCGGCGCCAACTGAATGAGGAAAGAAGTGCCACCCTGCAAATCCAGGCCCAGATGAATCCTGCCCGGGGTGATTACTTTTTTCGTGACGGGATCCTTGACGTCAAAGGGTGGGATCACCGACGCGATGCAAAAGGCCGCGAGCAATAACGTCAAAACCGTGCCGAGAATCCGCTTGGTCCGGTCACTGTCCGTAAACAGATACCAGCCGAAAAGAACGAGGAGTGCGCAGCCGCTGAAGAAAATCTCGATGGGGGTCATCGAAGGAAGAAAAGTGAGAGGTTGGATGGATTAGGAATTGGACTGAGCCGGAGCGGGCGACGCAGAGCCGGACCCGCGGTCGACGCTGGCGATGGCTGATTTGTCGATTTCGATTTTCACGTTATCGGCAATCTTGAGAATGAGCGTCGGGCCGTCTTTGACGTTGGAAACGAGGCCGTGAATGCCGCTGCTCGTCACCACTTTGTCTCCCGTTTTGATGCTCGAAACCAGGTTCTGGAGCTCCTTTTGGCGCGTCTGCTGGGGCCGGATCAGCAGGAAATAGAAGATCACGCCAAACGCTATGATCGGAATGAACGTCATAGCCGTAGGCGGTTGGGGTGCAGGCGCCGCGTCAGCAAGAACGGAGAAGATGTGAGTGATCATACGAGATAACTGCTTCGATGCCGCCGGAAAACGGTCCGGCGAAAAGGGACGGAAGGTTATGCGTCCGCCGCAGTTTGTCCAAGGTTTTCATGGACCAGTGCATGGACCGCTAGTGCGCCACCTTGTCGCGCCGGTGCCGCGTCGTACCAAACCGTGACGTTTCTCCGGTGTCCGGCGTTCATTCCCGCCGGCTGGACTCGCCTCGATTATTTCATCGGCCGCGCCACGAGGATGCCCGCATCGCTCCGGTACCGGCGGAGATAATCGACGAGCCGTGCATCGAGGACGACTTTGCCATAATTGTGCGGAGCGGAGGCGTGCATGAAGTGGATCCCATCGGCCATCCGCACCGCGATTCCGACATGGGAAGTCCCGATCCGGCTGCCATCGTGGGTGGTGATGCCGATGATGTCGCCGGTATCGAGCTTGGATTCGATCGAAGGCACCCGCTCCTTGGGAATATGATACAGACCGAGTTCGCTCACGCGGTCTTCCATGGCGTGAATGCCGGACCGCAGATCCGGGTTATTGCGCATATAGCGATAGGAACGCCAGTGGATGGTCATTTCATCCGCCGACTGCGGCACGCGCACCCCGCCGAGCCTTTTCGTGAGATCATCGACGAGACCCCGCTGATTGTTATCGTGCAGCCACTCCTCCAGGTAGTGCAGCCGGGATAGATAGCTTCCGGTGCACTGGCCGCCGCGATAGCGATCGAGCTCGATGTAGTGCAGGAACGTTTCGGGCGTCCATTTTTCACGGGGTTCATCGAGCATGCGCGCGAAAGCGAGGGACGTTTCAAAGAATGTCCAGCAATCCAATCCCTGGAAATTCACCGAGGGCGCCTCGACGTGGTCGTCGATCTCCAAAGTGAAGCTCTTATAGGGGGTGCCGCACAAGGCGCGCCCAATGGCGGCTGTGCGCTGGCCAATCGGAAGCGTCTTCCATTGGTCGGCTTCCGCCACGAGTTGATCGAATCTCGATCGCCCTTTGAAAACCGTATCGAAAGGAAGAGATGCCTGGGCAAAGCACGCCGCCATTGTGGCGATGCAGAAGAGAACGAAGGTCCTGCTCATGGGAAGGCTGTATCAATACGCTGTGGGTGTGAATTTGCAAAAGAGTGCGGCCACTTTTCAGAAGGACTTCGCGCACAAAGAAAATGACTGGCCCGCCCAAACTGCGCCATGATGCGCGCCGTGCCCGATCTCATTCTCATTGATACCCTGGAACTCTCGGCTCACATCGGTGTCCCGGAAGAAGAACGCCAGGCTCCGCAGCGGCTCACCGTCCATTTGACGCTCCAGCCGCAGCGGGCGTTTCACGATCTCGGCGACGACATTGCCAATACCGTTGATTATTTTGCTGTGGCCAAATCGGTTCAGGCGCTGGCCCGGGAGCACCCGCGCCGATTGCTCGAAACGTTAGCCGATGAAATCGCCATGCACATTCTTGGGCGCTTTGCCGTGGAGGCAGTGGAGGTGGAGCTGAGAAAATACATTCTTCCCGACACTGCTTTCGTCGCTGTAAAGCTCCGGCGGGAGCGATGAGGATTGCCACATTGGCCCGGCGCGATTTTCTTCGGGCATGCCCAAGTCCCCCACCGCACGTCTCATCGTGGCTTCCAGCGAGTCGGACGCCGATATGCTCTACGCCACGCGGTTTTTTGTTCCGGACGCTTTTGTCTTTCTGCAGCATCGCGGCCGCCGGACGATCCTGCTGAGCGATCTCGAAGTGGATCGTGGCCGGACCGAAGCGAAGGTCGATGAGGTACTCTCCCTGTCGCACGAGCGGGAAAAGCTGCGCCTGCCTGAACAGACCGGTTTCGGCGAGTTGACGGCGGCATTTCTCCGCTCGCGAAAGATCGGTCGTGTGGAAGTGCCGGCGGCCTTCCCGTTGGGATTGGCTCGGGAGATCGAAAAGGCGGGTATTGATGTCGTCCCGGCAAACGGGCTGTTTTGGAAGGAGCGCGAGTGCAAGACGGACGAGGAATTGAAACACCTCCGCTGCGCTCTCGCCGTCACGGAAGCAGGTATGGCACGCGGGATGGAAGTGCTCAAAGCGGCGGAAATTACCAAGCGTGGGCCACTGAAATGGGGAGGAAAACCGCTCACCTCTGAGCGGCTTCGCGCCGAGATCGACACTGCGATTCTGCGTGCCGGCGGCCTTCCGGCAAATACGATCGTGGCTGGCGGACTCCAGGCCTGTGACCCACATGAACGCGGCCATGGCCCGCTGCGGGCCGATGAACTGATCATCCTCGATCTGTTTCCGCGCGATACGCGCAGCGGCTATTTCGGAGACATGACGCGAACCGTCGTGCGCGGGCGGGCCAGCGATGCGCAACGGCACTTATGGGAGACGGTTCGGGCTGGGCAAAAACAGGCGCTGGAAGCGATGAAGCCGGGAGAATCCGGCAAAGAGATCCACGAAGAGATCAAAGAGTTCTTCGCAAAGAAGGGTTTCCCGACGGAGCAGCACGAAGGTCGCTGGCGTGGATTCTTCCATGGCACCGGCCACGGCCTGGGTTTGGAGATCCACGAATCTCCGCGATTTGGACAAACCAATTTCCGTGAAGGGCAGGTACTGACCGTGGAGCCCGGAATCTACTGGCTAGGCATCGGCGGCGCACGCATCGAGGACGTCGTGGCCGTGACCAAAACAGGCATCAAGATGCTGTCGCGGTTTTCGAAGGAACTGGAGATTTGAGAGATTTCAGACCAGTTTACGCCGCTTGACACCCACGGCGTCTGCCCTATCTATAGCGCCGTCGCGTTATGAAATATCCATGCGGCAACTTATGGTAACAGCCACTGAGTTAAGATTGGCCGGGCTTAGCCTCGTCACACTTGGGATGGAATGGGTATTTCAGTTTTGGCGAAGACTGCGTTACGATCCGGTTTCAACCATCTATGATGAAGTGGATTCCGCGTTGGAAATGGCAAGAGAGCGTAATTTGCTGGTTCTTGGCAGTGTCGCGGGCGCCGCGTCTGTGCTTTACGCTGGTCTGGCTGTGCTCTTTGTCTGTTGGGGGACGAATGACTGGGATGAAGCATTTACACGGCTGGGAATGCTGACCAAGGCTGATTGGACCCAGTTTTCGGGCAGAGCAGTCGGGGCGATTGTTGTCTGGGGAATATTGGCATCATGGCTTAGCACACGAATGCGTCACCCGTTTCTTCCGGCGCCGGTCGTCCAGCTTTTAGGTGTCGTCTTTCGCATTGGGGTTGCTGCGACTTCTCTTTGGGTTGGGTATCAGGCATGGTTGCGTATCAATCATAGCCTCGGTTGGGACTTGTTTGGGGCGGTCATACTTTCTGCCGTTCTCATCTCAACCTGGACGGGAGGGCTGGGCCGCTGGTCGAAGCTCAACTCTTCGGTGGAGGAGAATCCCAACATAACCGCGGCTGATTACTATCCGTTTAGTTATGTTTGTCTCTGCAGTTTCTTCCTGCTGTTAGGATTCATCTGCCTGGCTGGGGTGCCTGCCAAGTAATGACGAACTGGAATCCGCGAAAGCAATCACATTGAGTGAATAAGTCCTGGAGACATCGTCCGAGCATTTGATCCTTCATCGCAACGATGGATCATACGGGCCGGTCCAAGCCCCGGCGCCTGTCGCGACGCTGTAGAGAAAGCGCCTCTGGCGCTTTGGACGATCCTTCGGTAGTGTTCCACAAGACGAGATGACACCGCTCCCTGATTTGCTTCGCACGCTGCGAGTCTTGCGCCGGCGCTGGATGGTGCAGGTTTTCGCGCGCTCGCTTGCGCGTTGCCTGCTGGTTGCAGCGGCGCTCGTGGTGATACTCGCACTCGTTCAGGTGGTGCGTGGGAAAGTGTTACTCAATGGAACGACTACGGGAATGGCAGCATTGGCGGCAACGTTTGCCGCGTTGGTTTTGTGCGCGCGGGAATGGCCGGGGCTTCCACGGATGGCGGCAATGATCGATCGGATGGGCGATACCCGGGATCGTTTTGTGACCGCGATGGCACTCGCGGAACGGGAATCTGATCATGGCATGCTGACTGGTTTGGCCGTGCGGGAGTGTGATGCCTACTTGCGTAGCCGGGACTTCCGTCCTCTTCTACGCTGGCGTATCCCGCGCGAATTGCCGTGGCTTGCTGTACCATTACTCGCGATAGGCTTATTGCAGTGGCGCTTCGAAACGCGCATGGCCGGGCGCCGTGCCGAGCAGGCGGCAGCGCAGGCTGCAGTGGCAGGGACGGTGAAACAATTGCAGGAGCTTTCCAACGAGGTGCGAATGGCCGCCGAGCGGAACCGAGCAGATGAACTGAATCGTGCGGCTGATCAGATCCAACGAGGCGCTGAGCAATTGCGTGCCGATGCAACCCGCCGGGAGGAGGCGGAAAAAGCCGCTTTGCGGGAGTTATCGGCGCTTGAAGATCTCGTGAAACAGATGCGGGATGCTCCACGGCAGCTGACAGAAGAGGAGCGTGCTGCTTTGGCCAAAGCGCTGGCGCAGAACGAAGCGACAAAGGCTGCGGCGGAAGCCTTGGCAAAAGGGGATATGGATCGCGCGGCCAAGGCGTTGGAGGAGGCGGCGAATGTCAGCGCCGCAAAGGATCCGGCGGAGGCCGCACGCGCGGAGCAAGCGCTAAAGCAGGCCCTGGATCGGCTCGCGCAGCAGCGGGCGCTTTCCGCAGCGTTGCGTTCGCTCGCCCGAAAGGCCGGCCAGCCGGGAGCGCAGCAAGGTGCATCGAGTTCACTACTCCGCCAGCTCGCCCAGGCTTTGCGCCAGACAGGCCTTTCAAATCCGGCTAATCAACGTGAATCCGGGCGTAACCCCGCGACGCAGCAGACGCTCGAGCAGTTGCTCGCCGCGATCCAAAATATGAAGCAGGGCGGACTTGCCGAAAACCGGCCAGGGCCGACCGGCAGACCCGGGCAACATGGCGATGGAAAGGAGCAGGTGCTGGTGCAGTCGTTTGCCGATGGACAGCAGAATCCGGCAGCCAAGCTCCTCGGTGCGGATCTGCCTTCCGGGCGTCCCGGAAGCGAACATGACACTGGGACTTCTGATTCCCCCTTGGGACCGAAGAATGATCCGGCATCGGAAAAAAGCGGGGAAATGGTACTGAAAGGACAACTCGGTGAGGGTGAATCGCTTTCGCAGTTTTTGCCTTCGGCAAGTGATGGCTCACGCGCCAGCCGCCGGTACAAGGAGCTTTATCAAGCAATGGCGCCGGCTGCGCAGGATGCCGTGCTTCAGGAGAACATTCCGCTTGGGTCTCGCGTTTTCGTCCGGCGTTATTTCGAGGCGATCCGGCCGAAGGAATGAGTCGCCACGGCGAGAGGATCGGTGCAGCTTCTTTCCCTTTCGATTCCCCATGAGCGACACCGCCACTCTCGAAAATCAGGTCGAGCAATTCCGCACCTCATTCCGCCGCATTCTCGATGAAATGAGCCGCATGATGGTCGGGCAGCAGGAAGTGTTGGAAGGAGTCCTGACTGCATTTTTCGCCGGTGGTCATGTTCTACTGGAAGGCGTTCCCGGGCTTGGAAAGACGATGCTTGTGCGGACGCTGGCCGGGGCGGTCAATCTTGGCTTCGCCCGCATCCAGTTCACTCCCGACCTCATGCCGGCTGATGTCGTCGGGACGAATATCATCAGCGAAGATGAGCATGGCCGGAAGGCGTTCCGGTTTCAGCCCGGCCCGGTTTTTACCAATGTCCTGCTCGCCGATGAGATCAATCGGGCCACGCCGAAAACGCAGAGCGCCTTACTCGAAGCGATGCAGGAACACCACGTTACCGTGGGGGGAGTGCAGCATCCGCTCGATGAGCCATTCCTTCTCCTCGCCACGCAGAATCCGTTGGAAATGGAAGGCACTTATCCGTTGCCGGAAGCGCAGCTCGACCGCTTTTTCTTCAAACTGATCGTGCGTTATCCGACAGCGGAAGATCTTCACACCATCCTGGACCGGACTACCACAAAGGAATCACCGGCGATTGAGAAAGTTCTCCAGAGCGCTGACGATGCCATCGCGCTCCGGGCCATTGTGCGGCAGGTGCCGCTGGCGCGCGAGATTCAGGCACACGCGATCCGCCTCGTCATGGCTACGCATCCGGATGAGAAGGAAGCGACGCCGCTGGCACGCCGCTATGTACGTTACGGTTCCAGCCCACGTGGTGCCCAGGCTTTGATCCTGGCGGCGAAGATCAATGCCTTGCTCGACGGGCGCTATCACGTTGCGAGAGCGGATATCGACAAAGCGGCGTTGCCGGCGCTGCGCCATCGCATCATCATGAACTTCGAAGGTGAGGCCGAAGGAAAGACGAGCGATCAGGTGATCGAAGAAGCACTGAAGATGGCGAAGGAGTAGGGAGCGGAGTCTCTCCCCAAACGACACCGTAGAAAGAGAATGCGGTATCGTTGCCGGAAGATTGGGTTACTGCGGAGTTATCAGCACAGTCCCATATGGGATAGCGTCACCCTCGTAGGGCGGGAGTCCACGAAAGACTCCGGCGGCAATATTTTGTTTTTGAAAAACGACTCCGTTAAAACCAACGGGAGACTTTGCGCCCGGATATTTGAACTGGCCGGAGAAAATCCCTCCCACACTTCCAAATACCGAACTGTCGTAACTCCAAAAGGTGAGCGCTGCCAGGGGGCTGGTCTTGGCGGTGACCACTTCACCGGGTGCAACCTTCGCGGTCGCCTGAAGCGTGGAAGGCAGTTCGCCACCGGTAAAGGTCAAGTCCGCGGTTCCCGTCGGTTTGCTGTACTTAAGCAGATGTTTTCCGGGTCCTCCGGGCGTGAACCTGGAGCCGATCACCTTGACCGTGGCAAGCTCATACCCTGGTTGCGCATATTGTAGGAGCGACACTGTAGCCGATCCATCGAAATCACTCATGCCCGGGACATCGCGGAACGTTTCCGTGCACAGGTTCTGATACCCAGGCAGGTAAAAAGCAAACGTCGAATTTGCAGCCACCGCTGATGCTCCGGAAAAGCTCTGGGCATTGTAGAGTTGTCCCGAATAGGTAATCCGGCCACTGGCTGTAACATTCATTGTGGCCCAGCCGGTTCCCTGCTGCCGGTCGGTGGAAGGATCAAGCTGCAGCAAGAGCGAATATCGCCCCGCATTTGCTCCGGCGGGAAAAATCTTATATCCGGTAAAGGGAGTCGTCGTGAATCCCGTGGGGCTGCCATCCGTATATTCCCCCGATATAGACGCCACACCGTTTTGATACACTACAGTAAAACCGGTATAGTACCCTCCCTGCCGGCTCTGTGTATCACCGAAGCTGCCTTGCATATCGAGCTGACCGGCTCGCGAGAGAGAGCCATCCCGAAATGTAAACGATCCCGTTGCGGTCACGCTGAATGTCCCAGACTGCAGGGGATTTCCATTACGCCCTGCTTTCGCGAGGTCTATAAGGGTGACACAGAAGTAGTTTCCCCGAACCGCCGAATAGTCAACGATTGTTACCGTTCCTGTTCCAGCCAACCCGTAGAATGGTGCATTGTAAGTGAAACTATCCACCCCGGAGAAGTCCGGTCCCGGTTGGTAACGATAATTTCCGTTTGGGAGAAGCGTGAGCGTTCCGTGACTCGGCGAGCTTACGCTCGTAATCAGATTGCTATAGTGCAAATCCTCCGGAAAGAACTTTGGTTGAGGGATGGTCAGTGGTGCGTTCTTGCTTGCCGCGAACCCGCTGAAGAGCGCGGTTGGAGGAAACGTGTATGTCTGCAGCGTTTGCGCCGAAACAATACCCGATTGCACGGCCAGGCTGGCGAACAAAACCAAGAGCATTTTCATCGGATTCAAGAGCGTACTGGTTGCGGCCTATCATTCAGACAATAAACAAAACACGCTGGGTGGACCGCCCTTTCACGGACGGTCTGCATCATACCAGCCAAAGAGAGGACAGCCTCTTTCATGGAATTCCCGGCTCAGATTTGTTTTTGTGGCACGCGTTCCGTGTCACAAATAATGCATTTATCAGATCGGACACCGCCATGGCAATACCTTTTCGAATCTTTTTGCCGCCTTGGCGCGTGTGTGGTTGGCTTGATGAGAGCGTGCTCATCGAACGCAATTCTGGATTTCTTACGGGCAAGGATATTGGAGTGAGTCGTTTCCGTCTGCCATGAGCAAAGCTCACGAAGTGAGAAAATTATCATTTTGGCGACCCGACTTTTCCCACTCCTCCCGATATTCCTTCCGGAAGTCCCGGGGGGTTCTTCCTCATCCGGCCTTGTTTTTCCCGCGCCAGCATCAAATTGTTTCCGCCGATGTCCACCTCACGCAGACGATTCTTTAAACAACTTGGCCTTGGCGCCGGAGGCCTGATGCTCCTTTCGCCAGCGTTGCGCAAAGCGTGGACTGCCGAGATTGCCAGCCTGCCGCGGAGCTCGCCGGAAGAGGAGGGGATGTCTTCCGTGGGGATTCTGGCTTTTCTCGACGCAATTTCCAAAAGCGATCATGAGTTGCACAGCCTCATGATCGTGCGCCATGGACACGTGGTGGCTGAGGGATGGTGGGCTCCGTACAGCCCCGAACTGCGGCATACGATGTACTCCATGAGCAAGAGCTTCACCTCCACGGCAGTGGGCTTTGCCGTCTCGGAAGGCAAGCTCACAGTCGACGACAAGGTGGTTTCGTTCTTCCCTAAAGATTTGCCCGATCCGGTGAGCGACCGTCTGGCGGCTCTTCGAGTCAAGGACCTGCTGACGATGTCAGTGGGCAATGAGAAGGAGCCGACGCATGAGATGGTGGAACAGGAAAACTGGGTGAAAGCTTTCCTGGCCGCACCCATCGTTCACGACCCTGGAACCGCTTTCCTCTATAATAGCGCCGCGACTTACATGTGTTCGGCCATTGTCCAGCAAGTCACCGGGCAGAAAGTCATCGACTATCTCACGCCGCGTTTGTTTGAACCGCTGAGCATCGAGGGGGCAACATGGGAGACCTGTCCCCGTGGCATCAATACGGGCGGCTGGGGATTGAGCGTCCAGACGGAAGCGCTTGCCAAATTCGGCCAGCTTTATCTGCAAAAGGGGCAATGGAATGGCCGGGAAATCATTCCGGCGAAGTGGATTGAAGAAGCGACGACTTTCAAAGTTCAGCAGCCCGATCCCGCGAAGCCGACGCGTCCCAAGGAACTCAACGACTGGCTTCAGGGTTACTGCTATCAATTCTGGCGTTGCACGCATCATGCATTCCGCGGTGACGGCGCTTTCGGCCAGTTCACGATTGTGCTGCCCGAGCAGGATGCCGTGATCGCAATCACCGGCGAAAGCCACAACCTCCAGGGCGAACTGGATCTCGTCTGGGAGCACCTTCTCCCAGCGATGAAGGATCGGTTGCTGCCGGACGATCGCGATGCGCGCGGACGGCTCAAAGATACGCTCACCGGACTTGCCCTTCCTCTGCCGAAAGGTCAGACGACTTCACGATGGATCGAGCGCGTGACTGGAAAATCCTTCCGCCTGGATCCGAATCCGCTGAAATGGCAAAGCATCACACTGAATTTCGAAAAGGAATACTGCCTTTTCACGATGACGGATGAGTCGGGCGCCTATCCGATTTCCTGCGGTTTCAATCACTGGGAGCGCGGCAGGACTTTGATTCCGGGTGGACCGCCGCGGATCATTTCCGGTGGTGCGCCGCCTGTCGGCACCCAGCACAAGGTCGCCGCCGCTGGAGCGTGGAGGGACGAGAGGACTTTTGAAATGATTTGGCGGTACAATGAAACGCCACATCACGACACCGTCACCTGCCATTTCGATGAAGATGGCAATATGCATGTCACCGTTGTGCGGAGTACGGCGCCGGGTAGTAAGCAATCGCTGCTTGGATGGCCGGCTGCATAGCTACGGGTTATTCTTCAGGTCCCACGTATCCTTCTATGAAACTTCTGACCCTGCTCGCCGCTGTTGCTCTTCTTGGGATTCCCCAATCACCTCTGCTCGCGGACCCAGCGGCAACGCCGGCCGACAAAGAGGTCGCGGATATTTCGTACAAAGCTGGTGACAATCTTACGGATTACGAAAAGGAACGCTGCAAGTTGGATCTCTATCTGCCCACAACAGCGGAAAAGGGATTTCCGACGATTGTTTGGTTTCACGGTGGCGGACTGACCGGGGGCAATAAACATGGTGAGGCGCCAATCGCGCACAGTCTGACGAAAGCCGGTGTGGCTGTCGTGTGCGCGGGATACCGGTTCAGCCCGAAGGTGAAATATCCGGCTTATATCGAAGATGCCGCGGCTGCATTTGCCTGGACGTATGCACACATCGCTGAGTACGGAGGCGATCCGGCGAAGGTCTTTGTCGGAGGTCACTCCGCTGGAGGCTATCTCACTTTCATGGTCGGCCTCGATGAGCGCTATCTGCAAAAGCTCGGTGTTCCGATTTCCGCTGTCGCTGGAATGATCCCGGTCAGTGGGCAAACCATGACGCATTACACCGTGCGTGAGGAACGAGGATTGGGGAAATTCACCGTGACGGCCGATGAAGCGGCGCCGGTCTATTATTGCCGCAAAGATACGCCGCCCATGCTGGTACTATACGCCGAGCACGACATGACTGCACGAGTGGAGGAGAATGCGTACCTCATTGCGATGTTGAAAGGGGCGGGGAACAAGCGAGTCAAAGGGCAGCTCATTCTGGATCGCGATCACGGCGGTATCGACAGGCATATTGCCGATGACGATGACCCGGCGCGTGCGGCGATCCTGGAATTTATTCAAGGGAAGAAGTAACCCAAGCGAAACGGCAGCCTGTGAGCGCCGCGCCTCAAGGAAGAGCCGGCTTCACAAAGCGCGCGCGAAATTCCTGCCATTCATTGGCATCCGTCTCCCAATCGCAGTACAAGGCGACTCCCTGGTAGTTATCGGGTGGCGAAGCTTTGCCGAGGCCGGCGTGAATTCCGCGCAATGCGTGAATAAGATTCTCCGCTTTTGGATCGTGATAACCGGAGTCGGCATCATCGTAAGTAGGGATCCCCAGCAGGACCGGCCGCCCCTCGCTCCAGGTAAGAACTTCTCGAGTCCAATTCACCATGAGTTGTTCGTAGAGTTTGGGTTGATGCAGGCCGGTGTCGTACATCATCACGGCCAGTTGGTTGCAGCGCTGTGCGACCTCTCGAAAATAGCGTTCATCCCAATGAACGTCCGGGAACCGGTGCCATCGAGTGGGTGGCGGGTAGGCAGCTACCGAGAGTAGCTTGCCCGGCGGCATATCTGCTCGGATCGATTCCAAAAGAGAGAGGAAATCAGTTTCACCGTTGCGCATTGGCTCAAGGTTGACCTGGACTCCAGCGAGGCGTGGATGCGCGAGCAGTAGTGCGCGAATGGAGGCGGCGAAATGCGCTCGCCATTTCACGTTGTGAAACTGCGCTTGGGCGTCGCTCGGTCCACCGACCCAGGGGATAACTCGCAACCCGTCCGAAAGATCGAGAAAGCGTTCCGTTGACGCAGCATCGACCGCTGGAAGGCTTCCGTCGAAATCCGTCGGGCAAAGGTGTGGGAATAGATCCGTGATACCGTGGTGCTTCAAGCGCTCGATCAATTCTTTCACGCGAGCTTCGTCCCGATAGCGGGCGAGCTGATTGGTCTTTCGGTTCTGCGTAAACCACTCGTCCGCACCCAGCCAGCTGTGGGCGAGCCAGATCCCATTCCGGCCCCGATCGTGCCGGCCGTCGCGAACATCGAGCCCGGGTGACCACAGCAGCCAGGCGGTCCCACCGGTGGCCAGGAGCAAAATAGCCGGCAGGATGGTTCGCCACGGTGGGCGGTTCCACCAGTGTGGTCGGGATGTTTGAGTCATCGCTGATGTAGGCACAGATGCCTTCGGCGGAGCCAATCGAATGTGGCCGCAAAAAAAGGCGCACGGAGAACCGTGCGCCTTTCTGTAAGTCTTTAACTAGACCGAATGATTAGTACCGGTAGTGCGCCGGCTTGTATGGGCCGCCGACGGGTACTCCGATGTAGTCGGCCTGGCGCTGGGTGAGCGTCGTGAGCTTCACGCCGATCTTTTCCAGGTGCAGGCGGGCGACTTCCTCGTCGAGGATCTTCGGGAGGATGTAAACGCCGGGCTTGTAAGTGTCCTTGTTCTTCCAGAGGTCGAGCTGGGCGAGCGTCTGGTTGCTAAAGGAGTTGCTCATCACAAAGCTCGGATGGCCGGTGGCGCAGCCGAGGTTCACGAGACGGCCTTCCGCCAGGAGGAAGATTTCGTGGCCTTCCTGGAAGGTGTACTTATCGACCTGCGGCTTGATGTTCGTGCGCTGAATGCCGGGATAGTGATTCAGTTTGTCGACCTGGATCTCGTTGTCGAAGTGGCCGATGTTGCAGACCACCGCCTGATCCTTCATGCGAGCCATGTGCTCGATGGTGATGACGTCGACGTTGCCCGTGGTGGTAACATAGATGTCACCGCGGCCGAGCGTGTCTTCGATCGGCGCCACTTCATAACCTTCCATGGCGGCCTGAAGCGCATTGATCGGGTCGATTTCCGTCACGATCACGCGGGCGCCCTGGCCCTTGAGGGACTGCGCGCAGCCCTTGCCCACGTCGCCGTATCCACAGACGACTGCGACCTTGCCCGAGAGCATGACGTCGAGCGCGCGATTGATGCCGTCGACGAGCGAGTGGCGGCAGCCGTAGAGGTTGTCGAACTTCGACTTCGTAGCCGTATCGTTCACGTTGAACGCCGGGACGAGGAGTTTGCCGATTTCCTGGAGCTTGTAGAGACGGTGCACGCCGGTCGTCGTTTCTTCAGAAACGCCGCGCCATTCCTTCACGATCTCGTGGAAGATGTAGGGGCTCTCGGCATTGATCTTCTTGAGGAGATCCTTGATGACCTTCTCTTCGTGCGAACTGCTTGGGCTGTTGACCCAGTCGTCGCCGTCTTCGAGTTCATAGCCTTTGTGGAGCAGGAGCGTGACGTCGCCGCCGTCATCAACGACGAGCTGCGGGCCTTTGCCCTCAGCATTCACGATCGCACGCCAAGTGCAGTCCCAGTACTCTTCGAGCGTTTCACCTTTCCAGGCAAAGACTGGCACTCCGGCAGCGGCGATGGCCGCGGCGGCGTGATCCTGCGTGGAGAAGATGTTGCAGCTTGCCCAGCGGACATCGGCGCCGAGTTCGACGAGCGTCTCGATCAGCACCGCCGTCTGGATGGTCATATGCAGCGAGCCCGTGATGCGAACGCCATTCAGCGGCTTGCTCGGGGCGTACTTTTCGCGGATTGCGATCAGGCCGGGCATTTCCTTCTCCGCGATGGAGATTTCCTTGCGGCCCCAGTCGGCGAGCGAAAGGTCGCGGACCTTGAAGTCGGTGTTTTTGACAGTGAGAGCTTCAGTACTCATGGAATGATGTTGGGTCGGGATTGAGAAAGATTAGGCAACGGCCGCCTTGAGGGCCGCGGCTTTGTCGGTGCGCTCCCAGGTGATATCCGGGTCGTCCTTGCCAAAGTGGCCGTAGTTGGTGGTCTTGCTGTAGATCGGGCGGAGCAGGTCGAGCTGCTCGACGATGCGGCGAGGCTTGAAAGAGAAGACTTCGCTGACGGCCTTTTCGATCTTCTCTTCGTCCACCTTGGCGGTGCCGAAAGTATCGATGTGAATGCTGACCGGATCAGGATGCCCGATGGCATAGGCGAACTGGACTTCGCAGCGGTCGGCGAGACCGGCGGCGACGACATTCTTTGCGACCCAGCGGCCCATGTAGGCGGCCGAGCGATCGACCTTCGACGGATCCTTGCCCGAGAAGGCGCCGCCACCGTGCCGGCCCATGCCGCCGTAGCTGTCGACGATGATCTTGCGGCCGGTGAGCCCGGTATCGCCCTGAGGTCCGCCGACGACGAAACGGCCGGTCGGATTGATGAGGAATTCGGTCTTGTCCGTGATGAGCTCAGCCGGGAGTTCCTTGCGGATGACTTCGGAAATGAGGAAGTCGCGGATCTCGCTGTGCTTCACCGCTTCGGCGTGCTGGGTGGAAATGACGACGTTCGAGATGCCGACGACCTTCGAGCCTTCATAAATCACCGAGACCTGGCTCTTCGCGTCGGGGCGCAGCCACGGCACCTGGCCGCTCTTGCGGATGCGGGTGAGGGAGCGGCCGAGGCGGTGTGCGAACATGATTGGCGCGGGCATCAGCTCGGGCGTTTCATTGCAGGCGTAGCCGAACATCAGGCCTTGGTCGCCTGCGCCCTGCTCGGCGTGGCCCTTGCCTTCGGCGGTTGCTTCATCAACGCCCTGCGCGATGTCGGGTGACTGCGCGGTGACGATGTTCATCACGAAGATCTTGTCCGCGTGGAAGACGTCGTCGTCATTCACATAGCCAATCTCGCGGACGGCATCGCGTACGATCTGCACGTAGTCCAGCTTGGCGCGAGTCGTGATTTCGCCACCGACCACGACGACATTGCTCTTCGCATACGTTTCGCATGCAACGCGGCTCTTGGGATCGACGGCGAGGCAGGCGTCGAGAACGGCGTCGGAAATAGTATCGCAAACTTTGTCGGGATGGCCTTCACCGACAGACTCGGAAGAGAAAATGTGACGACGGGACATGGATAGACGGAGCGTGATGGATTCGGTTTTCTTTACGGTGCGAAGGGGTCCTCTGGCGATCCAATATATTGACGGATCGTGATGGGCGGATATATCAAACGCACCTTTGCCATGTCGTCAATCGTGAAAATACTCCGCCTCCTGGCCGATGAGACGCGTCTGCGGCTCATGCTTTTGCTTCAGGGGGAAGAGCTCACGGTGGTCGAAATCCAGGAGGTCCTGGCCATGGGGCAATCGCGCATTTCCTCGCATCTCGCGCAACTCCGCCAGGCACGGCTCGTGCAGGATCGGCGCGCGGGGAAGAATATCTATTACAAGCTGATCGATCATCCGGCGCACCGGGAACTGGCCGCCATTCTGGAGGCGGGCGCGCGCGAGATCCCGGCGGCGGCGAATGACCAGAAGGCGCTGAGTTTGATCCTTCACAAACGGCAGGACAAAGCGCGTGAGTATTTCGATCAATTGGCCGGGAAATTCGGCCGCACCTATTGCCCGGGCCGCACGTGGCAGGGAGTCGCGCGGCTGCTCTTCGATCTCATTCCGCCGATGACAATCGCCGATCTCGGGGCAGGCGAGGGGACGCTGTCTCAGCTATTGGCCAAGCGAGCGAAAAAAGTCATCGCGATCGACAATTCGGAGAAGATGGTGGAATTCGGTTCCGAACTCGCCCAACGCCATGGGTTCGAGAATCTGGAGTACCGCCTCGGCAGCATGGAAGATCCGCCTATTCCAGCCGGGAGCATTGATCTGGCGCTGCTCAGTCAGGCGTTGCATCACAGCGCGAATCCGGTCCGGGCCGTTGCGGCGGCCCATCGAATCCTGAAAAAGGGTGGGCGGATTGCCATCCTTGATCTGCTTTCCCACCGGTTCGAGCAGGCGCGCGAGCTGTACGCGGACACCTGGTTGGGCTTCTCGGAAACGGATCTCCAGCAATTCCTCGAGGAAGCGGGATTCCGCGATATCGAAATCGGGGTTGTTTCCCGCGAGGGAAAGAGTCCGCAATGGCAGACCGTTCTCGCCACGGCCACAAAATAATCCTGCTCTATGCGGCTGACGCGCGCTGAGATCATTCTGGTGACGTGTGTCCTCCTGACGCTGGCTGCCGGAGCGGTGACCAAGCACTACCGGGACAGGGCTCGTCTCGCGGCCCTGATGAATACGGCGCCGCCAAACAAAACCGCGCCATCCACACCTGCCGCGTCGCGGCCCGAGCCGCGCGAAGAGCCGTAGGAAATGATATTCAATTTGCGCTGGCGTCGGAAATTGCTATGAGAGCTACCGCATCCACCCTTTTATGAGCCTGAAGCGCTGCCTCTCCTGGGCTATTTTCCTTCTTCTCGCCGCTGCCACGCCGTCGCACGCGGTGAAGTATTATTCGGGGCAGACACATCTCCGTCCCGCGCATTATCTGCGGGACGGCAGCACAAAAGGAAAGCCCCGCCCGCGCGGGCATTTGCTGTCAGGGCATCCGGGAGGACCGGTGAAGTTGAAAGTGGCGCCGAAGCCGAAAGTCCGGCGACGGTGATTTAGCGGGGCGGGTTAAAAGGTCCGCAGGCTCATCGGCCGGAACCTTCACGAAAGAAAAAAAGGAGATCAAACTCCACAGAGCCAGCCCGGAGGGCTGCCGGAAAGTAGCCGGGGGTAACACCCCCGGATCCATAAAAAACGAGCGTGCACCCCGGCAGGGGTGCCGGAACATCACCAGAGGTATCGTTCGTCAAATTCGACGTATTCCTCTCGAAACGTACGAGTCCGATGATGGTCTTCCTGATTCTCAATGTAACGCCGGACAGTCGGAATCTGCGATAGGCTCACCGAAAAGACGCCATACCCATCTTGCCAGACAAAACCTCGATCTCCAATTTCCTTGTGAACCCACTCGGATGACTTGCGTTTAATATCCCGTAAGACCTCAGAGATTTGGTGAGTCGGCTTGAGGCTGACCAGCAGGTGAACATGATCGATCACACCTCCGATGATGACTGGCACGCCGTCCACTCCGGTTGTACATCCGCCCAAGTAGGCGTGAAGGCGGGAACGCCATTGAGGGTGGATCGTCGGTTCCTGATGTTTGGTTCCAAAAACCAAGTGATAGTATAACGCGAAGTGGGTGGAGGACATCCTAGTGATTGTTCCGGCACCCCTGCCGGGGTGCACGCCTTGTTTTGGGAAATCCGGGGGTGTTACCCCCGGCTACTTTCCGTCAGCCCTCCGGGCTGGCTGATTGAACGCCTAGCTTGTGGCTTACAGATCATTGCATCACTCAGTTGACGAGGAAAGCGCCGAAACGCTCGACTTCGAGATCGGCCATTCTACGTTTCGGGCTCCGCCATGCATCCTCCCTCGTCGCAGCCGGTATCCCCTCTTGCCCTGTCCCGCCGTGAAGCGTTGCGCCGTATTCTGGTCGCTTCCGCCCTCGCGGTATCGCTCGATATCACCAGTTTTGCCGTCGAGGATATTCGGCGAATTGGGGACGATCCCGATTTGCTGAAGAAAGAGATCCCATGGCCGCGGATCCTGACGGAATCAGAACGAAAGCTCGTCACTGTGCTGGCCGATGTCATCGTCCCGGCAGATGAGTTTGGGCCGGCGGCGAGTGCGGTGGGCGTGACGGATTTCATCGATGAATGGGTGAGCGCGCCCTACGAGCAGCAGCAGAAGGAACAGAAGATCATCCGCCAGGGTCTGGCCTGGCTTGACACCACGGCACAACAGCGTTTCGGACGCTCTTTTGCAGCCTGTGCCGATCCGGAAAGGACAACCCTGCTCGATGATATCGTTCGCGATGGGACCGATCTTCATAAGGCAGGTATCGCTTTCTTCCGGCTCTTTCGCGATCGCGTCGCGGGCGCTTACTATTCCACGCCGGAAGGCTGGGCAGCGATTGGCTATACCGGAAATGTCCCGATGGCGGAATTCCCTGGACCGCCGCCTGAGGCGTTGCGGCATGTCGGCCTGGCCTGATCGACGACGAAATTCTTCCCTCATCCCCATGGCATTTCTCTCGACTTCAAAGACCCGCGCACAACGGTACGATGCAGTGATCGTCGGCAGTGGCGCGGCAGGCGGAATGGCGGCGTACGTTTTGACCAAAGCAGGCGCCAAGGTCCTCATGCTCGAAGCGGGGCGGCATTATGATCCGGCGACCGAGACACCGATGTTCCAGAGCTTCGCTGATGCTCCATTGCGCGGGGCAAGCACTCCGGAGAAGCCGAATGGCTTCTTCGATGCGACGATCGGTGGCTGGGTGGTAAAGGGCGAACCTTATGTGGTGAAGAATCGCACGAGTAACGAATGGATCGAAGGTGCGGTCGGCAACCGCATGCAGACGGCGCAGAATTTCATGTGGTGGCGGGCGCGTATGCTCGGGGGACGAACGAATCACTGGGGCCGCGTTTCCCTGCGCATGGGGCCACTGGATTTCAAACCCCGGAGCTTCGATGGCCTCGGCTTCGACTGGCCGATCGGCTACGAAGACGTGGCGCCGTATTACGATCAGGTGGAGCAATTGGTCGGCATTTTCGGCTCGAAAGAGGGTGTTGAGAACAGCCCGGACAGCGATTTCTTCCTGCCTCCGCCGAAGCCTCGTGCTTACGAACTCCTGCTGGAACGCGGGGCGAAGAAACTGGGATTGCCCGTTATCCCGGCGCGCATGGCTATCCTGACCAAGCCGCTGAATGGCCGTTCGCAGTGTCTCTACGCTACGTCGTGTGGGCGCGGCTGTGCGATCCGCGCGAATTTCCAGTCCACCACGGTGCTGATTCCGCCGGCGATGGATACGGGGAATCTCGACATCCTCTCTAATGCGATGGTGCGTGAGGTAACGCTCGACGCCCAAGGCCGGGCCAACGGCGTGCATTTCATCGACAAGCAGACCGGCGAAGAACAGCACATCAGCGCCCGTGTGGTGATTCTCGGTGCGAGCGCCTGTGAGACCGCCCGCATCCTCTTTAACAGCCGGTCCACGCTCTTCCCAAATGGCCTCGGCAATTCCACCGGAAATCTCGGCCGCTGGCTGACCGACTCCACCGGCGGCAATCTTTCCGGGCAGATCCCGGCGCTGGAAAACATGCCACTGCACAACGAGGACGGCGTCTCGACGATGCATCTGTATATTCCGTGGACGGTGGAACGGCAGAAAGCCATGGCCAAAAAAGGCGTGCCGCGCGGTTTCTATACGGCTTGGAGCGGAGGCCGCGGGATGCCGGGTTTGGGCGCACCGTTGGGCCTGGCCGGAGATGTCTATGGTAAGAAACTCAAGTCCGAGGCGCGGCGCTATTTCGGTTCATTCATCGATATCTTCGCACGGGGTGAAATGATTCCGAACGAGAAGAGCTTCTGCGAATTGGATCCGGAGAAAAAGGATCGCTGGGGCATTCCTGTCCTGCGGTTCAACTTTCAGTGGGCGGAGTCCGAATTGAACCAGGCGGCTTACATGCAGCAGGCGTTTGCGGATTTGATCGAATCCGCCGGCGGAAAAGTCACGAAACAGCCCGAGAAAGATGGCTCAAAAGCCATCACCGCCGGTGGCAGCGTGAACCACGAAATGGGCGTCGCGCGAATGAGCGCCCGCGCTGCAGACGGTGTGACGAATGGCTTCGGTCAGCTCTGGGATTGTCCGAATGTCGTCGTGGCCGACGGCGGCGTCTTCGTCAGCAATCCGTTCAAGAATCCGACGCTCACCATCCTCGCCCTAGCTTGGCGCGCCTGTGATCATGTGCTGGACGGCGTAAAAAAGGGAGAAATCCCGGCTCCGGCTTAAGAACCGGCGCTGACTTACGGCTTTCTCCAGCCTTTGAGCCGCAGCAGCTCTTCGGCGAACTTACCCAGCCGCGCCTGGATTTCGTCGTCCGTTAATTCGCCATTGGGCGAAAAGGCCTCACCCGTGGCGTAAACGAATCGCGGCAGAATTAGGCAGCGGAAATCGAGCATCAGGCTGTTCGCAAAGCCCATCGGCGCCATATAACTATGCGAGCCGCCGGCAGCGCAGAGGAAGCCCACGATCTTTTCCTCCCAGGCGTCGCCCGTCAGCTCGATGAGGCTCTTCGCCGCGGCCGGAAGCGTGTAATTGTAAATCGGCGTGGCGATGACGAGCGCATCGGCGGCGGCAATTCGCTCTTTTGCGGAAATCACCTGCGGATGCGACCAGGTGGATGGACCCTCGAAGTGCGGCAGCGGTTCGTCCGCGAAGTCGAGCCACGCCACGGAACTTTTCGGGCTCATTTCCGCGAGAACCTTCGCGGCATGATTTGCCAGTGTGCGGCTCCTGCTCGGTTTTCCTCCGCTGATGCTGATGATGAGAACGTTCACGATAGTCGGCTTTTCCGCGGAGACTTGCCGGAGTGGGTCCGCGGGTCAAGGCGAAGACCAGGTCGGAGAATTTGGCGCTGTCGTCAGGATGCCGCCAATATGGTGTTCCCTTGGGTGGTTATTGTTTCGAGAGCGCTTCGGTGGCCGCTCTCGCCGAAATCCCTCCTATGTTCCATTTCGATCTCACGCCATTGCGGCGTCTCTTCATGCTGGCGATGCTGGTTGGCTGTACGGCTGCGTTGCGCGCGGAGCCTGCGTCTGGCGTGCCGGTTTCCTATCGATTGCCGACCGAGGCTCCGTTGCCCAGGACGTACCGCGTCACGCTCGCGATTGTCGACGCCAAAAATCCCGACTGGATCATCAGTCAATTTGCGTGCGGCGTGGCACGCACAGTTACCAGGGAGAACGAAGGAAAGTTTCAGGAAATGTGGGATGGGCTCGACGACAACCACATGCCCGTTCCGCCGGGCGAGTACGGAGTGAAGGGCATCTATATGTCGGCCCACGAATGGCCGGTCGATGGCGAATGGCACTCCGTGACGCCGCGTTTTATCACGGGAGCCTCGTCCTGGATGCCGCCACCGGACGACTGGCAGACACCGGAGCCGTTTGGCGGCGATCCGACGAATGCTCCGCTGGGAGATGTGGCCGTCGGCCCGAACGGCGTGGCCGTGTTCTATTATAGTTATCTCGAGAATGGCCGGAATAACCCGATGTTCGATTTGAATAAGCCGGTGGGTTACGGGCAGTTTCTACGTGCTTTCAATTCCGGCGGAGCTGGTGGAGGGAATGCAACGGCGACAGATGGTGAGACGGTCTGGAGCTTTTGCAACGAAGGCGGGATGAAGTATGTGTACCGCGCAGACGGCAAGTCGTTTGGCAAGAGTCCGGGAGCCGCTCGTTCAAATAGTTATTTGCCGGAGGGATGGGTGACTTCCATGACGGCCTGGAAGGTAGGGGACAAATCGTATCTGGCGATTGCCCAGCGGGGAAAGATCGTCGCTGATGGGCGCAAATCGCATTATACCGAGAGTAATACGGAGCCCGTGGACAAGATCACGTTTCACGATGGTGGCGATGGTCAGGTTCTCGCTGAGCTGCCTTTACTGCGTCCGAAGAGTGTGACTGCCCGGGATGGAATACTCTACGCTTTGCACGCCGATGGCGCGGGCTTTGCCGTAAGCAGTGTGGCGCTGAATGGAGGTGTGCCGAAAGGGAAATGGCAGCGGGTGTTTGCCGTGCCGGCAAACATCACGCCTTTCGACATGAAAGCCGATAGTCGCGGCAATTTCTATTTAAGCGACGAGGCGGCGAACCACGTGTATCAGCTCAGCTCGGACGGAAGGGTGCTGCGCACTTATGGCAAGCTCGATGAACAAAAGCCCGGTACTTACGATCCACTTACCCTCATGTCTCCGGGCAAGCTGGCCACGTGGACGGATGCCGAAGGGCTCGATCGCCTGATTGTCATCGAAAATGCCGGCCCAAACCGGGCTTCAGAATGGAGCGCGGATGGGCGTTTCCTGCGCGAATACCTGACGCTTCAAACGAAAGCAAATGATGGGTATGTCATGGATCCTGAGGATCCCACGCATGTCTATGTCCCTGGTCAGCAGGGTTGGCTCACCAGATTTCGCGTCGATTTCGAAAAGCGCACCTGGGCAGCCGACGCGGTGTGGCCATTGCGGGACGATCCGAGAGCGAGAGATCTGAAGAAGCCGAGGTTGTTGCGGGCAAATGGATCGCTCTTTCTCGCGGGGGCTGCCGGCGCTCGCGAGAACGCCTTCAACGTCTACCGCCTCGATCCGGAGGGCTGGAAGCTCTCTGCCGCCATTCTGCGTTTGCCGTCCGCGGATCCACGAAAGCCCGCTTATTTCCTCTGGCATGATGCCAATGGAAACGGGCGGGTGGATGATGACGAGCTATCTCCTACTGAACTGCCGGGCTCCTTATTTACTTATCACGGCCAGAATTGGAGCGAGGACTTTGCCTTCCTGGCGATGAACCAGGGTGGCCGGGATGTGTGGTCGCTGGCGCCGAGCGGATTTGACGCGCACGGAAACCCCATTTTCAAAGAATGGAAAAAGCTCTTTACCGATCCGGTGTTTGCCGCCCGGACGGAAGGGAGTGCCGATGCCGTGCATGGTGGCAACGAACTTGCGGAAAGTTTTTCGAGCGATTGGATGCAGACCGATGGTGCCGCGACCGAGGGCTACTATGTGCAGGCGCGGGGTGGAAAGAACTTCAGCGCGAACGAAGCGCCGCAACATAAGATTTCCCGGTATGTTCCGGACGGCCACGGAAGTTATATATTGAAATGGCGCACGGGCCGGACCGCTTTGCAATGGGAGGCGGCGCCAGGCGAAATATACGGCGCGATGCGCATTCGCAAGCCGATCGGTGGATTGCTCAGTGTCATCGATCAATCGCGCTGCGGGATTCTACTCTACAATGAAGAGGGGCTCTATGTGGATACGGTTTTTCCAGATGGAAAGCGGTTCAACCAGAAGGTGGCTGGGGTGTATCCGCAGCCGGGCGAATTCTTTGTCGGCGACGTCGTAAGTGATCGAAAAGACGGGAAGATCTATTTCACGATGGGCAAATACACGCCGATGATTTTTGAGGCGGAAGGGTGGTCACCCACGGGAAATCCGGTCCATCCGTTGCCAGACGTGCAGCGGAAGGTCACGATTGCCGCTTCGCAAATCGCTTCTCCTCCCGAGATTGCCCTGAGTTTGCGTGGCGGTACAGGAGTCGCGAAGTTCGCGCGCTTTGCTCCGGCCCTTGGCGAGATCGCCAGGGATGGCTCCATGAGCGGGTGGGAGTCTTGTGAACCGGTCCTGTTTCGCGCCGATCGCGAACAGAATGTCGAGGTGCGTTGCCTCTATCGGCCCGAAGAACTCTTACTGCGGTGGCATGCGCGCTTTGCCGGCAAATTCGAGCCGAAACCGCTGCCTCCGCTTCCCCGGCTTTTCACCCACGATCAACTCGCCGACACGCTGAGCTTTTACATCCAGGGCGATGTGAATGCAAAGCCGGGAGGTTCTCCCGAAGGCCGTCCGGGAGATGCGCGTTTTGTTTTCGGCGTCTTCAAAAACGGAGCTGAGGTCCAGCCCGCGGGCATTGGGATGTATCCGGCGTGGAGTGAAAAAGCGAAGCCATCTCCACAGCTCTACCGCACGCCGGTTGGGACCGCATCCTTTGCTCATGTTGGACTGGTTGATGGGATGCACCTTTCGCAAAGAATCGATGAAGATGGGAAGGGATTCGTGCTCGTCGCATCCATTCCGCGTGGAGCGATTCCAGATATGCGCCAGCCTTTCACGGGAGGGCTTCGTACGCTGGTGAACTTCGAAGCCACCTTCGGAGGACATAACAAATTCTGGTGGGCGAACAGCGATGGCAGTGCGAGCCGGGAGACATACGATGAGCCGACGGAGGCGCGTCTCTATCCAGGTTCATGGGCGCCGATAGAGTTTGAGGGATTGGAGAGCGGAGTCGTGATCCGAAATTGGTTAATCTGTGGTCCGTTTGGTGGCCCCGGCGCCGAGAAGTTCAAGGCGGATATCAATGGAGTCATGCCGGGGACCAACAAAGAAGCCAAGCAAGCGGCACGAGAGATGTGTGAGGCAGCTACTTACCCACCGGACGCCGGAATCGACCTCAAAGCCAGATATACGGGAGATTTGGTTCGCGGATACTGGCCCGATCCGCATGAGGTCTCGTGGAAGCCGGCGGCCATCGCCGAGCTTGATCAGCGGGTGGTGCTCGGTCCTTCCGCGCAAGTGTGGTACGGCGCGACCTGGGTCTATTCGCCCGCGGAAGTGGCCGTGCATGCGGAATTCCATAGCCATCCGCAGACTCAATTGCGTTGGTTCCTCAACGGGGAAGCCGTATCTCCCAAGCCCGCCGAGTATCAATCGCTGAAGGATGGAAAGCATCTGGTGGCGAGCAAGAGCATCACGCTGCGCGCGGGTTGGAACCAAATCACCTTCCGCGGGTACTGCGTCGGCTATCCACCATTTCGAGCCGGATTGGTGCTCGATGGACCGGCGTCCACGCTTTGGAATCTGAAGTTATCCGCCGCGCCGCCGCAGTAAGTCTATGAACCCAGCGCCAGTTCGTTGAGGGCGCGAGAGATCGCGGGTTGCGCACCGCCGCTTCGTGCGTCGATGCGTTCGGCGAGATAACGTGCATCCCGCGCGACTCCCGAGAAACGTCCGGAGCCCCAGGTAAAGAGCCATGGCAGTCCGAGAAAGAAGATGCCTGGTTCCGAGGTGACTCCCCGTTCGTGACTGGGATAACCGCGGCCGTCGAAGATGGGCAGTTCGATCCATCGATAGTCCGTGCCGAAACCCATGCTCCAGATGATGGCGGCGATATTCGACTTCACGTAGTCCAGTTCGGGGATCGGCTCCATGGGCTCCCATATTGGCCGATACCTTGTTTCCACGGGTGCCTCGATACCTTTTGAAGTAATGAAGTTATCGATGGTGGATTTGATGCTTTCGGAAACGGAATCCGCCTGATCGAGGTTCTGTTTCAGGTCCTCCGCGAAGTGCAGTATGGAGCCGCGCACGTCTTTCAGTCGTCCATGAAGGCGCATTCCTTCGAGGGCGAATTTTCGAAGATCGATGTCCCGCCCTCCGTCGCGTCCGGTCACGTAGTGATTTGCTTTGGCCCGCACCCGTTCCTTTTGCGGATGCTCATGGATCGGCTTGTCGTAATAACCCATTTCATGCAGCCACATCACCACATCTTTACCGCGATAGCGGCGGGCGGTACGTGGCGCTCCTCCGACGCAGAGATGCACCTGGCGCCCGGCGAGGTGCAGATCTTCCGCAATCTGGCAACCGGATTGACCGGACCCAACGACCAGGACCGCACCTGGCGGCAGGGCTTCCGGATTCCGATAGGCTGAAGAGTGGATCTGAGAGACATGGTCCGGGAAGCGCTCCGCGAGACGCGGCACCGTCGCGACTTGATAGCCGCCTGTGGCGACCACCACCTGATCAGCGGTGTAGTCTCCGAGAGACGTGCTGATTTCGAATACCCCGCGCTCGTTTTTGCGCAGCCGCGAAACTCCCACACCCTCGAGCACCGGAGGATCGAAGGAGCGCACATATGCTTCGATGTAGGCAACGATCTCGTCCTTTTTCATGAAGCCCTCGGGATCGCTGCCGGAGTAATGAAAGCCGGGAAGCTGGCACTGCCAGTTTGGCGTAACCAAACAGAAAGTGTCCCAACGCTCCGTGCGCCAGGATTCAGCAATGCGGCGTTTTTCGAAGATAATGTGGTCAATGCCTTTTTCGGTGAGACAGTAACTCATCGAGAGGCCGGCCTGGCCGCCGCCGACGATGATGACCGAATAGTGGGCTTTGCCTTCTTCGATTCCCCGTTTTTCAGCAAGAATATCGTGCATACGAAAAGTGAGTTAAATGGTGATGATTCGGACGATTCCGTCCGATGGATACGCCGCTCCCCATTGCTCGATTTCGGCGAGTTGGGCGGACGCGGAACTGCAGGAAAATCCAAACTTCGCGCGGACCCGCTCCGAGGCTTCGTGCAGCGCGCTCCGGCTGCGAGTGAGAAACTCCGCGACGGACATTTCGTCTCCCGAGACGAAGTAATTGCGAACCGCGGTGGATGGCGAGTAACACGATTTTGTCACTCCGTCGGGAAGCTGTATGGTAAAGAGTACCTCCGGCATAGATAGGTGGCGACCTGGTCGGTCAGGCCGCGCAGGATGATTGTTTCTCGAATGTCGAAAGCGTGGAGCAGGCGGCGCATTTGGCGCATCCCGCCTTCACTGTGTCGGACGTCATGCCTGCTTCGGTGAGCCATTCACCGAGCGGTTGCAGAACGCTGCGCATGAACTCGGCGGACGGTGGACGCTGGTTTGCGAGCGGTGTTCCAGTGACCGGAACGAACGGGACAACAAAAGGGTAAACTCCGAGCTCAATGAGCGTGCGCGAAGCCTCGAGTAAGTCCTCGGCAGTATCGCCGAGCCCGGCCAGGAGATAGGTGCTGACTTGCCCGCGGCCAAATACTTCAACGGCAGCAGCGAAGGCTTCGAGATAGAAGGCGACCGGCACTTCCGCCTTTCCGGGCATGATGCGACGGCGCACCTCTTCATTCCAGGCTTCGAGATGCATGCCGAGTGAGTCGACTCCGGCCGCACGCAACCGCTGGAACCAAAGGAAATCCGCCGGGGGCTCGCACTGTCCCTGGATCGGAAGGCCGGTTCGCGTTTTGATCGCTGCAGCACATTCCGTGAGCACCGCCGCACCGCGATCATCCGTAGGCGGCGTGCCCGTCGTCATCACGACATTGCGGATTCCGTCGAGGCGCTGTGCCGCGGCGGCGACTTCGGCAAGCTGTTCCGGTGTCTTTCTCGAAATGGTACGTCCTGCTCTGAGTGACTCGCCGATGGCGCAGAACTGGCATTTCGTAGTGCTATTGCCGTATCGGATGCAGGTTTGCAGGACAGTCGTGGCGAGTGTGTCGCGGGAATGAAGCTGGGCGATCTTCCAATATGGAATTCCGTCGGAAGTCGACAGGCCGTAGAACTTCGGGGCTGGTGGAAAGGAGATGTCGCAGATCGGTCCGCTTTCATTGTGCAGCGTCGAGATTCCACGGAGATCGGGCGGAGTCGCCACATAACCTGACTGCGCCGCGCCGCGCGTATGCACCGGGACCATGATTGTTGTCCCCAGCACCGTGACCGCTTTGTGGTCCGTCGGTCCGGCGCCGCCCATTCGGCTGGGCGCTCCCGCCGCGGCATCGAGCAGGCGCAAGCCATGAGTCTGTAACTCAGACAAGAGGAACTGCTTCTTCGTAAAGAGCGCCGACTGAAAATGGAGTGTGCTGGTCATGAGTAGCTTCAAGTTTGTCCGCGCCATTAGTGCCCGCGTGGCTCTCGGAGTATTTGCCGCAAACCTGAGTGCGCGGTTCGCGATCGATGTGCAACGTGAAGAGATCCGGCCGCGAATAGTGGCCCACGGAGTCCATCATGCGTTTGCGTTTGGTAATAAGAGTCGGATCGAGCTCCGCGATGGCCATGCCTTCTCCCTGCGTAATTGGCTCGCAGAGTGGAACGCCTTCGGGCGAAATGATTGCGGTGTAACAACCTCCGCGCAGTGATCGCTGCAGTTTCTCATCCGGGGTGATCGATTGAATCTGTTCGTCGGTGAGCCAACCGGTCGAATTGATCACAAAGCAACCGGACTCCAGCGCGTGATGCCGGATCGTGACTTCGATCTGGTCGGCAAATATCTGGCCGACCATCGATCCCGGGAACTGTGCGCAGTGCATTTCTTCTCCGGAGGCCATGAGCGCGAAACGGGCGAGTGGGTTATAGTGTTCCCAGCAAGCCAGTGCGCCCAGGCGTCCGATCGCGGTATCTACCACGCGGATACCGCTGCCGTCGCCCTGGCCCCAGATCATTCGTTCGTGATAAGTGGGCGTGATCTTTCGGCGTTGCAAAAGCAGAGTGCCATCCGCGTCAAAGACCAGTTGCGTGTTATATAGCGAACCGCCTTCGCGCTCGTTCACGCCCACCACCAGCACCATGCCGTGTCGCGCCGCGGCATCGGAGAACCGCCGTGTGATGGGCCCGGGCACTTCCACCGCATTTTCATAAAGCCGCAGATGCTCTTTCCCGGAGAGAACAGGCGGCATGACGAATGAGAAATACGGATAGTAAGGAACGAACGTCTCTGGAAAGACCGCCAGTTCCACTCCCTGGGCCGCGGCCCGGTCGACCGCATCACAGATACGATCGACCGTGCCGGTGCCGCTGTTTAAGTCCGGCGCGATTTGCATCGCCGCCGCTTTGATCCGTTTCATGGCTTAGACGGTCCAGGAGTCGATAATCACGGCTCCGGCTTTCTTATGCAGGAGAATGATATCCAGCACATCGAGCGGATTGATCGGCTTGATGCCGGGCATGAATGCCTTTTCCGTCTGCCCGTAGAGCGCTTGTGTGGAGAAACGGCAGCCATAGACTTTGCCGCCTTCTTCCATGAATTTGGCGAGCCGTTGATTCACAAAAAGATGGCCGGGAAATGCTTCATCGCCGAGCGTCGGGAACCCGCGCTGGAAACCCATCGTGACGCCTGGACCGTAAAGCAGGATGGATGTTTCGTAGCCCTTCCGCTGAAGGCGCGTGGCAGTCAGTGTATTCACGATCGCGATCGAGCCTTCGAAGGCAACCGTATGGAAAGTCACCAGGGCTTTTTCACCGGGATCGGCTTTCACATCGGGAAAGACCTTCTCTTCGTAATCCACGAGAAAGTCCCCGTTCTTGTTCATCTCTCTTTCGACGGTCGGCATAAGTAATGTGTGCTTTTGGATTGAGCTTTGGTGTTTGTGTAAAAACGCGGTGTGCGTTTCGCCGGGGCATCTCAGCAGGCCGCGAACCGCCGGGCGTGATGCAACGCTTGCCGGCGGTGGTTATTTGCGCATATCGTTGCGCACCTGAGTACGGCTCGCCTCTTTTCAAACGGCGAACCCACGTGCGGCTGATCAAAAAGCGCCCCATGAAACAAATTCAGACAGTGAGAATGGCGGAAATCGCCCAGCGTCTTGGTGTGGCTTCTTCCACGGTTTCACGTGCGTTGCGGGATGATCCACGCATCGGACCGGAGATGCGCGAACAGGTGCGCGAGATTGCAGCGAAGATGGGTTACCGCCCGAATCCGTTGGTCAGCGCTCTGATGGCCAATCGGCGTCGTCGTGGCGGTGCGGGCGAGGTGGATGTGATCGCGCTGGTGACTAACTATGGCGGGCGCGAGGACTGGCGTTCCAAGGATGTTTGCCGCTGGGAATTCGAAGGCATCCAACGCCGGGCCAATGAATTGGGTTTCCGGATCGAAGTCTTTCCGCTGGGAGAATACCGGCACGATCCGTCGCGGCTGGAAGCCACGTTACGCGCGCGCGGCATTCGAGGTGTCCTGTTGGGCTTCTCGCGTGAAGAAAGCACGCCTGTCTCGTTTTCGACGGAGGGCTTTGCCGTGGCCGGACTGAGCGCCTATTTCCGTTTCACCGGCGTTGATCGCGCGAATTTCCACGGCTTTTTCAATGTTCAGCTCGCGTTGGATCACATGGCCGAGCTGGGGTATCGGCGACCCGCACTGATCGTTCCGGAGATTAATAACCGTATCTCCAACAATCACTGGTCCGGCGCTTTCCTCGACTGGCAGCGACGCCTGCCAAAGCGCGATCGGTGCGATCCATTCATTCCCGAGGGCGCTGTGGATGAGGCGGAGTTCAACGCCTGGCTGGGACGAAACGAGCCGGATGCCCTGCTCGTTTACAAAGTATCGGTCCGCATTTTTCTGGCGCGGCTGGGGATGCGGGTGCCTGATGATATCGGCCTGGCCTATCTTTATCGAACCTCCGACGAGATGGGCGGGGCAGCCGGGATCAATGGAAATCTATCCGCGGTCGGCGCGGCTGCGCTGGATCTTGTCGTGGAGAAGCTCAACGCCAATCGCACAGGGACGAGCGTGCATCCGAAGGAGGTGCTGATCAAAGGCACCTGGCACGATGGATTCACTCTCCGCCGCCCGCCGGATCCGGCTCGAGAAATGTCTGCCGGGCCGCGCCGTAAGTCAGTGTCAGCGAAGCGTGCGCGGTGATGCGCCCGATGGGCGCGCAGGCGATGCCGCGACGGGTGAAAAGCGCGATCGTTTCATCGCGATGCAGCGGAGACACGGCCAGCAGATAGCCGAAGCTCGGGAAAGACACGAGCCAGCGTCGAAGATCGACACCGGGAGGTTGCGGCAGGCGATCCAGCCAGAGTTCCGCGCCGGTGCGGGAGCACTCCAGCAGCATCGCCAATGTCCCGACAATCCCTCCATTGCTAATATCCTTTCCGGCGACCCGCCAGCCTTGCGCGGCAAGCGTTGGAAGGATCTCCAGGTCTTCGCGAAGCCGCGCGGGTGGAGCTTCCACGCTGGCATTCCAGAAAGGCTTGTCTCCCCGATAGCTTCCCCGCAGATCCACGGCCATCAGCAGATCGTCTCCGGGTCTGGCGTCGAAGCTGGTGATGAGGTTTTTCGCCCGGCCCAGAACTGCGGCGGCGAGATGACACGCGGATGTCTTCGTGACGGTCGTATGACCTCCCACAATGGGGACTCCATACGCTGCGGAAGCGGCCGTCATCCCGTCCCAAATGGTGGCGGACTCCCTCGTGCCGGGCGTCCACAAAACGTCAACGATGGCCAGTGGCTTCCCGCCCATTGCGGCGACGTCGCTCAGATTCACCATCACCGCGCAGTAGCCGGCAAACCAGGGATCGTCCGCGACAAACGACTCCAACATGCCCTCTGCGGCAAAGAGCAGGAAGCCGTCGCCATCCGGGATTGCGGCGCAATCATCTCCGACGGCAATGCCGCGGGAGAGCGCCTCCGCGGGAGCATAGGCGCGATGAATGGAGATCTTGTCCGAGACGGCTGTATTGCTTCGGAGAAACTCGCAGAGTTCGCCGAGGATGATCGCGTCGTCCTGCATCCAATACTTAAAAAATGGCTTCCGCGGGGCGGTAATAGTCGAGATCTGCCCGCATCTTCACGTGTCGAAGTCCGTGTAAATCAAGTTCACCAAGCGGTTCCCAGTGAAGCCTTTGGAAGAAGCGCGCATTCTGATGCTGGACCGTTGCGAGAAATTCCCGGCAACCCATGGCGTGGGCGGTCGAGACGGCTTTGAAAATCAAGCCAGCTCCGAGTGCACCGAGCCCGCGATAGACGGGTTGATGATTCCGCAGCGCCACGCCGGGGCTGAGCCGCTTCACGCTGCGGAAGTCGGCCGCCACACCGAGCCGGCTGCCATACCACACGCCCGGCGAGCGTTCATCGATCCGAACGACACCGACGATCGAGTCTTCCATCCCGGCGATGAGTGTCTCGCAGACGATCGGTATCGCGTCGCTATCGATCTCGTCGCGATCGGATCCATGGAAGATCTTCTGTTCCTCGCAAAAGATCTCTTTTCGGAGATTCCAATAGCCCGCGATTTCCGTGGGCGATTGCGCGATTTTGAACAGGAAGTCCTGCGCAGTATAGTGATCAAAGGTGTCGAGAAGCATCATCTTTGGAGTTGGCTAACTAACTTTCGCGATGTCGCCGGCACCCTTAGCACTCCGCGTGCCGGATAGTGGAGAGAGTGATTGTTGAGCTATCTAAATGGAACGGATGGGGAACTACGGGGTGCATTTCCGATAGCAACTCGTGGAGATGGCTCATGGCTCCTTACGCTCCGCTTCGATAATGTTCGAACCTGTCGTTTCAGACGCCGTTCCCCCTTTTCGTCGTCTTCTCGTCAAACGGAACACTCACCCCAAGGCCCCCCATGTCATCGCCGCAAAGCCCCATTGCTTCGATATCCTCTTCCTTCAACACGACCTCGCTCATCCAGACATGCCCGGGATGCAGAGCGGGCCTCGACGTATCGGATAATGAACCGCTCTCCTGGACGGTATGCCCCGAGTGCGCTTCCGAGATCGTGGTCGGCGAAAATATCGACCATTACAAATTGCTCGCGGTCGCCGGGCGCGGCGGCATGGGCGTTGTCTATAAAGCGCTCGACCAGAGTCTCGACCGCGTGGTCGCGTTGAAAGTCCTGCGCCGGGACCGCCTGGGCGACGAAGCGCTCGGAAAGCTCGCGGAGGAAGCATCGGTGACGGCTTCCATCCATCATCCGCACGTCGTGAACGTCTTCACGACCGGTATGGATCAGGGCCGCTTTTATATCGCCATGGAACTCGTGGAGCAGGGGACGCTCGACGATCTGATCCGGCTGCAAGGCCGGGTGGCGGAGACACAAGTTTTGGAAGTCGCCATCCAGGTCGCCGAGGGACTCCGCGCTGCCTATCAGGCCGGCTTGATCCATCGCGATGTAAAGCCGGGGAACATTCTTTTTGCGGATTCCCATACGACAAAGATCGTGGATTTCGGGCTGGCCATGGCTGAGCGAGCCGCCGCGGAAGCCGTAGGCTCGGAGATCTGGGGCACGCCATACTATGTGGCTCCGGAAAAGCTGGACCAACAGCCTGAGGATCTGCGGAGTGACATCTATTCTTTAGGGGCGACCTTGTTCCATGCACTTGCCGGCCGGCCGCCATTTGAAGCGCCGGATGCCAGCATGGTGGCGCTCAAACATCTCAAGAACCAGGCCGTGAGTCTGCAAGCTTTTGCCCCGTGGGTATCGGGCTCCACTGCCTACATTGTCAATCGTACCCTGCACAAGGATCCGAACGAGCGTTACCAAAGCTATGATGAACTGATCGAGCATCTGGAGTACGCGAGGAATGAGGTCCTTGGCGCCGGCCGCAAACCGAAGGAAAAGCAACGCGTCGTACTGGAAGACGCGGGGCAGCAGCGGCTTTGGGCCGGTCTCACCATCGGCATGGTGGCTGTCGCTTTGGTCGCCGGACTCATTTTCTTTTTTTCCGCCGGCAAAACGAGGACGGCCTTCCATCCGGGAGCAACGTCCGCCGAGGCGACGGCTTCGGTGTCTTTGTTTCCCCAAACACCGGAATTCAAAAGCGCAGTCACTATCCTCGAGAGCGGGGACTACCCAAAAGCGGCTGCTGCTTTTCGCCATATCCGCGAAAGCGGTTCGTGCCCACAGCTCTTGCTGCAGTGGGCGCTTTTGCACGAGGGCCTCGCGGAGTTTCTGGCCGATGATGGATCCAAAGCCCGTATGGCCTTTCATCTCCTGAGCAACCGTCCTTACATGGATGCAACGCCGGAAGCTCAGCACCTCGGACAGTTCTTTTCAAATGTCGCGGCCGACGCCGAAGGCGCCAACCTGGTTTCGGTTGCCGGGCTTCACTTCGATAATACGACTTACGAAACGCTCGGTTTGCTGGTCGCTGCGCTGAAGAACTGGCAGCTTGGCGGGTATGAAGAGGCCGCCCCCATTTTCCGCGAAATCCGTCTCGCGAAGGTACCCAGGGATTGTCCGTGGATCGGCGACCTGCAAGCGGCCGTGAATCCGATGTTGGATTCCTATATGCAATTCAAGGTGGCGCGGGATCGATACCAAAACGCCGCGGATGCGGATGCCAGGTCCGCCGCGGCGAGTGATCTCCGTGGATCCGACCATACGTTTGCACGGCTCGTGAAGGAAATGCTGCCGTCCAATTCTCTCGCCGACGATTTCAATAATTGGGATGCCGCCAAATGGAAAACCTACGGTGGAACATGGACTGCGGCCGCAGGCCTGTACACCGTCGATGCCGGAGAAGGAAACAAGGCGATTGCCGGTGAAAAGAGCTATTCGGATTTCGACTACGAAGCCGATGTTTTGGTCGGGGCAGAGGGCGGGAACGCGGGGCTGATGTTCCGGGTCAGCAATCCGGCAGTGGGAGGCGATGCTTACAACGGATATTTTGCCGGAATCGAGACGAACCGTCTCATCCTCGGTAAGGCCGCGAATAACTGGACGGAACTCGCCGCAGTCTCCATGCCCTTGGCGCCCAATAAGTTCTATCATCTCAGGATTGTGGCCAGCGGAGAGAATATCAAAGTCTATGCCGACGACATGACGAAGGCCCGGATTGATATCAATGATAGTACATATGCTTCCGGTGTGTTGGGGATTCGTACTATGCGCGTGCCGGCAAAGTTTAGCGGCATCTCGGCGGAAACGCTTGCATATCGAGACAGCTTTGCGTCCAAAAAGACCTCCGATTGGAGGACATATGAAGGCGCCTGGTCGGTGGCGGAAGGATCGTATTCTGTCAATTCCGGCTCTGGATTCAAAGCGGTCCTCTCCGATCGCAATTTCTCCAATTTTACCTATGATGCGAACGTGTCGTTTAACGGAGGGGGAGGGAATGCGGGGCTGATCTTCCGAGTGTCTAATCCAGGAATAGGCATGGATGCGTATGTTGGCTATTATGTCGGTATCAGCCCGGGAGAAGTCCTGCTTGGAAAAGCAGATCATAACTGGACTTCGATTTCCTCAGTGCCCGTGACGCTGGCGCAGAACGTACCGCATCATGTTCGGGTTACGGCGGTTGGACCGAATATCCGAATTTACGTGGATGACGTTCAGGTGCCGAAAATCAGCGCCACGGATGCGTCATTCGCTTCTGGGAATGTGGGGTTTCGGACATTCAATTTGCCGGCGCGTTTCAGCGAAATCACGATCCTGCAATAGAGGCAGTCGTTGTTTTACTATAAAACGAATTTCGCCTTCGCGCCTGCGTGGCGAAGGGAACGGGCCCTCTGCGATCGACCGCGGAAGAAATGGAAAATGGATATGGAACGACTTAAACGAGAAGACGCTGCGCGCTTCTCGGTCGGCGCATCCGGCCATCAGAAATAGAGCTGTCACCGACACATCTAAGAAAACCTTCGTTCGCGGTTCGCGGCACGGCGTGCAAAGCTATTTCACTCTTTATTCCGACTAACTGGCACAAAATGGTGAGGGTGTGCCTTGGATAGGTGGCGGTGGATTCTACAAATGGACAAATGATGTTCATGACATTTATGACAAAATTGTTCTCTTCAGTGCCAACTTACAAAATGTGTGGCTTAGATAGGCAGCCGTGGATTCCACCGATGGACAAGAAATGAAGGAGGTTCCATAAGACATACTGTAACGCGGCACTACCGATTCCCTCCTTTTCAAAATCGGAAATCCCGCCGCTTCCCTCAAAGCAGCCGCCCCCCTCCCTATGATCAAACGGACCTCCCTTCGGCCCCTCCTCACCAGCATCGCGGCGTGTCTTGCCGCCACCGCCGGCGCACGCGCCTCCACCTTGTCCTGGGACGGTGGCGATGCCACCAACAACGGAACTTTTGGCGGGACTGGTATTTGGGATCTTACTACTGTAGACTGGACGTCCGCGATCCCTTCGGAAATCAACTGGAGCGACGCTTCGGCGACGGGTGTCGATACAGCCGTCTTCGGTGGGACTGCAGGAACCGTTACTTTAAATGCGAATCTGAGCGCTCTCGGCCTCAGTTTTACCACGACTGGTTATACCATTAACGGTACGAAGACATTAACGCTTGGTTCGGGCGGCATCGATGCATCCACATTGAGTTCCGGCACAGTCACTTTGGGAAATGCGATCACCCTCGCGGCCGCTCAAACCTGGAATGTGGGAACAGGCGCCTCGCTTGCCGATAGCGGAACTATCACGACCGGCGGATTTACGTTAACGAAGAGCGGAGGTGGTAGTGCGATATTTTCTGGAAGCCTTTTCGGTTCCGGTGCGCTCGCCGTAAACGCTGGATTGCTGACTCTTTCGGGGAACAATTCTTCCCTGACCGGCAATATCAGCGTGGGGGCGGCTACGCTCAATATCAACAACGCCAATGCCCTCGGAACCGGTACGCTTTCGACATCCGCGACCGGCGTGGTCTTGGATAACACCAGCGGAGCGGCGGTCACGCTGGCGACGAATAATCCGGTGACGCTCGGAAACGACCTGACTTTCGCCGGAACGAATAATCTGACCTTCGGGACGGGAACCGTCACCATGCTGGCCGCACGGACCGTTACGGTAAATGCGGGGGTGCTGACCTTCGGCGGCAACATTGTGGGGAATACGTTCCGCCTCACGAAGGCTGGAAACGGCACTCTTGTCGTCACCGGGAATATTACCAACACGACCGGCGGCATCACGCAGAACGCTGGGACCATGACCCTTACCGGGACTAACAGCTTCACCGGTACTTTGATCGTCAACGGTGGTACCCTCAATATCAACGGTGGAACCACGACCGGTAACACGACGGGCAACAACCAGTTCCAGATCGCCAACGTTGGCGGAGCTACCGGTGTCATCAATGTCAACGGTGGCACCTTGACCACCGGCACCAGCGAAATGTGGGTCGGCCAAGGCGGCAATACCTCGACTGCCACGCTGAACCTGCAGAGCGGCACGATCAATGTCGGGAACTGGTTCACCATGGGCCGAAACGGCTCGACGGGCACGTTCAATATGAGCGGCGGCACGTTCAATAAAACGGGTGGCGGCAATATCGATATCGGTTCGGGCGGTGGCGCTGCCGGTAATGGCACCCTCAATCAGAGTGGTGGCACGCTTAACAGCACCGGCAGCGATATTCTGATCGGTGAAACGGGTGGAGCGGTTGGCACTTACAATGTTTCCGGAACGGCCGTAGCGAATATTCCGGTCCTGAATATCGGTACGGTGGGTGGCGGAACTGGCACGGTGAATCTGAACGGTGGAACGATTAACGCGACGCAAGTCATCAAGGGCGGCGGCACGGGAACGATCAATTTCAACGGCGGCACCCTGGCCGCCCGTACCGGCGCTAATACGACCTTCCTCAACGGCTTGACCGCGGCGAATGTGCGCAATGGCGGTGCGATCATCAACACTAATGGGTTGAACATCACGATTGGCCAGGTCCTGCAACATTCCACGATCGGTGGAGACAACGCGATCGACGGTGGTTTGACGAAGCAAGGCAACGGCGTTCTGACCCTCACGGGTGCGAGCACTTATACCGGCACCACGACGGTTTCGGGTGGCTCGCTGACCTACGGCGCGAACAACGTGTTGCCGATCGCGGCGCCGGTTTCCGTGGCCGGCGGCACACTGGATATTGGAACGTTTACGGCGACAACGGGAGATGTCACGCTGAGCAGCGGTACGATCACCGGCACGACCGGTGTGCTAACGGGTACATCCTACACCGCGAACAACACGACCGGAACGACCACGGTGAATGCGATCCTGGGCGGTACCGGAATCAACTTCACCAAAACCGGCGCAGGCACGGTGACGCTCAATGGAGCCAATACCTACACGGGTACGACCATCATCAATGGTGGTACTGTGTCGCTGGGGTCTTTGGGATCGCTCGCGACCGGGAGTTCCGTGACCATCGGCGCCGGAACGCTGGATCTGCGCAATGGTTTTGGTACCCGTGCACAGAGCATCACGAATCTTACTCTCAATGGCGGGTCGACATTGTTGTTTGGGTTGGGCGGTACGAGCACTGATTCGCTCAATGTTTTTGGAACGACGACGATCCTCGGGTCCGATATTATCAAGCTCACTGGATCGGCGCAGTCCGGTACTTACAATCTCCTGACCACCACAGGACTTTCCGGAACGCTGACGCTGGACACGAGCAGCCTGGTCACGGGTTTTACGACTTATACGGGAGCAATCGTTGGCAATAACTACCAACTGACGGTGAATGCCGCCCCGACGCCCGCGACTGCTTTCTGGAAGGGAACCGTGAGTGGCATCTGGAGCGATGCTTCTCTCGCCCCGACGAGTAACTGGTCGACCAATGCCGCCGGCACGGCCGATGCGCACCAGGTGCCGGGGAATATTTCGGATGTGACCTTCGTTGCCGCGGGCGCAGGGAATACGAACACGACTTTGGGCACCGACTTCACCATCCATAGCCTGACCTTCTCTTCCGGGACTTCGACCGTGGGTGGAAGCAATGCGCTGACCATCGTCGGCACCAACGCCAACGGGAACGCCGTCGAAGTGCAAAGCGGAGCAACGGCGACGCTGAGCGTTGCCAGTGCGAGCTACAACGGACCGACGGTCGTCAATTCGGGAGGTACGTTGACCGCGACTGCCGGGGCACTTGGCGGGCAGGGAGGTCCGCTTCTGGTGAACGGAACGCTGAACGTCAATGGCGACAACACCAATGGCGATTTGAACGGCAGCGGTGCGATCAACAAAACCAACGCCGGAAATGCCACTCTGACCATCGGCACGGCAGCGGATAGTGTCTTTTCCGGGCCGATTGGAAACAGCAGCGGTTCCCTGGCGATCACAAAGCTGGGAGCTGGCGCACTTACTTTGTCGGGTGCGAATAGCTTCAGCGGCGGGGTGAATTTCACCGCCGGCACACTCAATATCAACAGCGCCACGGCAATCGGCACGGGAACTCTGACCATCGCCGGGGCGGCGATCGATAACACCAGTGGCGCTGCGGTGACGCTGACGACGAACAATCCGCAAAACTGGAATAACGACTTCACCTTTAACGGTTCGAATAGTCTGAATCTCGGCACAGGTGCGATCACGCTTAGTGGCAATCGCACTCTTACTATCAACGGTACTGCGACGCTGACGGCGGGCGGCAACATTATTGGAAATTCCGCCCTGACCAAGCTTGGGACGGGAGCCCTCACACTCGGCGGCAATTACACGACGACCGGCAGTCTGCTGGTCAATGGCGGCACGCTCAACATTCCTTCGGGAACGGTGACCGGAAGGATCGGCGGCAATTCTCCGATTCAAATCGCGAATGTGCCTGGCACGACGGCGACGGTGACAGTTAGCGGGACTGGTACGTTGACCTCTGGAGACAGCGAATTTTGGGTTGGCCAGGGAGGCAATACCTCAACCGCGACACTAAATCTGCAGGGCGGTACGATCAACGTCGGGAACTGGTTTACCATGGGCCGCAACGGGTCGACTGGCACGTTCAACATGAGCGGTGGTACGTTGAACAAAACGGGTGGCGGGAATATCGATATTGCTTCGGGTGGCGGCGCCGCCGGCACCGGTGTTCTCAATCAGAGTGGCGGCACGATCAACGACACAGCGAGCGATCTATTGATTGGTGAAGTCGGTGGCGCGAACGGCGCTTATAATGTTTCCGGGACTGCCGTCGGTAACTTTGGACACATCAATATCGGAACCAGCGGTGGTGCGACTGGCACGATGAATCTCGATGGCGGTACGGTCAACGCGACCCAGGTCTTTCAGGGGGGCGGAGCCGCAACGCTCAATTTCAACGGCGGCACCTTGAAAGCGAGCGCCGGAGCGAATGCGGCCTTCCTCACCGGCATTGGCACGACAAACGTGCGGAACGGTGGTGCGGTCTTCGATACCGGCGGGCAGAACATCACCATCGCCCAGGCGCTGCAGCATTCCGCGATCAACGGGGACAACGCGATCGACGGCGGGTTGACCAAGAATGGAAACGGCGTCCTCACCCTGACCGGAGCGAATAACTACACGGGTGCGACCACGGTGAATGCCGGAACGCTCACCTACGGAGGTAACAATATCCTCCCGATCAGTGCGCCGGTTGCGGTCTCCGGAGGTACTCTGGATATCGGCACCTTTACCGCGACGGTCGGTGACGTGACGCTGAACAGCGGCACGATTAACGGCACGACGGGTTTACTGACGGGTACGTCCTACACCGTGACGAATACGACCGGGACCGCGACTGTAAATGCCACGCTGGCTGGTTTCGGAGTCAACCTGACCAAGAGCGGTGCAGGGACCCTGGCGTTGAATGCCGCAAATACCTACTCGGGTGTCACGACGATCAATGGCGGCACCGTGACGCTCGGTGTGAATGGATCGCTCGATCCAACGAGTTCACTGACCATCGGCGCGGGAACGTTCGACCTCCGCAACGGCTCGGGCACGCGGACGCAAAATATTACGAACCTCGTTCTGAACGGCGGCTCGACTTTGGTCTTCGGACTCGGTGGCACGTCGACGGATGTTATCAATGTCTCTGGAGTCGCGCAGATTACCGGTTCGAATACGATCAAGCTCAGCGGATCGGTAATGAGCGGAACTTACAACCTCATTACCACGTTTGCACCGTTGACCGGCACATTTGTGCTCGATACGAGCAGCCTTGTGACCGGCTTCACCCACTATGCCGGAGCAATCAGCGGCGATAACTATCAGCTGACGGTCAACGCGAATGCGACACCGGCCATTGCTTACTGGAAGGGAACTGTGAGCAGCGTGTGGAGCGATGCTTCTCTGGCGCCGACGAGTAACTGGACAACGGATGCCGGCGGCACCACCGATGCGCACCAGGTGCCTGGCAATACTTCGGATGTGATCTTCGTTTCCACCGGCGCCAGCCATACGACGACTACGCTGGGCACAGACTTCGCCATTCAAAGCCTTACCTTCGCATCGGGTAACTCGACTGTAGGTGGCGCCAATGCACTGACGATCGGCGGCACGAATTTCGGTGGTAACGCGCTGGAGGTTCAAGCCGGGGCTACGGCGACGCTGAGTGCGAATAGTGTGACCTTCACTGGTCCTGTCGCGGTCGATACGGGTGGAACGCTCACCGCGGCCAGCAGTAATCTGGGTGCGGCAACGGGTGCTTTGCGGGTAGATGGTACTCTGAATATCAGTGGTGATCTAACGAAGGGAGATCTGAGCGGAGCTGGCACGATCAGCAAATCGAACACCGGCAGCGCGACACTAACCGTCGGCTCGGTCGCCGATACCATCTTCTCGGGTGTTGTACAGAACGGCAGCGGTACGGTTGGCCTGACCAAAGCGGGAAGTGGAGCACTGACCCTGTCCGGAGCCAATACCTACACGGGCGGCACGAATCTCACCGGTGGTACACTCAACATCAACAACGCCTCTGCCATCGGTACCGGCCCGCTGACGATTTCGAATGGCTCGATCATCGATAATACCAGCGGTGCACCAGTGACGTTGACGGCCAATAATGCGCAAAACTGGAACGCTGACTTTTCGTTTGGCGGTTCAAACGATCTCAATCTGGGAACAGGAGCGGTGACTTTGTCCGCAAACCGCGTTCTCTCGATCAATGGAACGTCGACTTTGACCGTTGGCGGCAATATCAATGGAAACTTCGGCCTGAGTAAGCTCGGCACAGGGACGCTCACGCTGGGCGGCAATTTCTCGACTTCCGGCACGTTGCTCGTCAATGGCGGCACGCTGAACATCGTGTCCGGCACAGTGACCGGAACCATCGGGGGGAATAATCCGATCCGCATCGCCAACGACGCCGGCACCACAGCTACGCTGACGGTCAGCGGGAGCGGCACGCTCACCTCCGGAGACAGCGAAATCTACGTGGGCCAGGGTGGCAATACTGCGACCGCCACGTTGAACCTGATGACTGGCGGTACGATCAACGCGAACAACTGGTTCGCGATTGGCCGCAATGGTTCAACCGGAACGCTCAACATGACGGGTGGCACGATCAACAAGACCGGAAACGGTAATTTCGATATCGGCCCTGGCGGTGGAACGGGCGGCACCGGTATCGTCAACCAGAGCGCTGGTACGATCAATGACACGACGAGCGATCTGTTGCTCGGTGAAGTCGGGGGCGGCAACGGCACTTACAATGTGTCGGGAACTGCGATCGGCAACTTCGGGAGAATCAATATCGGAACCAGCGCTGGCGGCACAGGTACCGTGAATCTCGATGGTGGCGTCGTCAATGCGACGCAGATCATCCAGGGCGCCGGAACCGCGACGCTCAATTTCAATGGCGGCACACTGGTCGCGAGCGTCGGAGCGAATGCGGCATTCCTCACGGGATTGACGACGGCGAACGTGCGCGATGGCGGCGCGATTATCGATACCGGCACGCAGAACATCACGATCGGCCAAGCCCTTCAGCATTCGGTGATCAATGGGGACAACGGACTGGACGGCGGCTTGACCAAGAAAGGAAATGGCTCGCTCAATCTCTCCGCGACGAACGGATATACCGGGCCGACCATGGTGAAAGCCGGTCAGCTCTTCATCTCCGGCAGCGTCAGTGGTAGTTCTGTCACGGTAACGGGTGCCAATGCGACCCTCGGTGGAACGGGATTGGTCTTCAGCCCGGTCACCGTGCAGAATGGCGGTATCGTAGCACCCGGCCTCGGTGCTGGTTCAACCGGGATCCTGACGGTGAGCAGCGTCACGTTCGACTCCACTTCCAAGCTAAGCATCGAAATCGATGGCCTGACGGTCGGCACCAACTACAGCCAGTTGGATGTGAACGGTCCGATAAGTCTTGCGAACGCCACCTTGAGCCTCTCGGGCAGCTATCTGACAGCACCGGCGGTGACGAATGATCTCTTCTTCATCCTGCTGAATGGCAGCGGCTCGGCGGTCTCCGGCACTTTCGCCGGGCTCCCGAACGGCAGCCATGTGTTTTCGAGCAGCGGACAGAATTTCATCATCAGCTACGCCGCAAATGCCGGTACCAACAGCTTCACCGGAGGTACGGATATCGCGTTGCTGGCTGTTCCCGAACCTGGTTCAGCGGCGGCCCTCCTGACCGGAGCCGGTTTGCTGCTCGGCCTGCGCCGGCGCCGCCGGTAGAAAGAGAAGACGGTCTTCGAAAGATTCGAAACGCGCCGCAACCCTGCCGGTTGCGGCGCACATCTGAAAATTTTCATTAAATCTTCAGACTGACGGGAATAATTTTCCATTAGACGTACGGAGCACTCTTTCTAACATCCGTAGGTCCATGAAAACGAACCGCAGGATTTCTGATTGCACCTTTCTGGCCGTTCTTCTCGCCGTCACCGTTGGATTCTTCATTGTCGCGCCCCACGCTTCCGCGCACGCACGGATGGTGAAGTCGAATCCCGCCAGGAATGCGGAACTCGCCAAGGCCCCCGAGCAAATCGAGATGTGGTACAACGAGTTGCTTGAAAGCGGGTTCAATACGGTCGAGATCTACCCGGCGAAGGAATTGGAGTCGGCCAAGCATTCAAATCTCGTGCATGAGAAGCCAAAGGTGGATCCGGATGATTGTACCCACCTCGTCCTGAAGATCGATCCGCTCCCGCCTGGCGAATACGTGGTGGACTGGCGGGTGCTTTCCCGGGATGGACACAGCGCACCTGGCCGATTCACGTTCAAGATTCTTTCCAAGTAACAGGCTGCGCGGCCGCGTCTTTTCGCGATGGAACATTCGGCGTTGCATGGTCTGTTGCTCACGGGGCTCATCCTGGCCTTGAGCGGTCCGCTTGCGGTGCTCTGGCTTTTTTTGCCGGCCTGGCGTTCGCTGAAAGCGGGTCCCGGTGGTGATCGTATAAAGGAAGCCCTCATCACTCGGGCGGCGCGATGGGTGACGATCGGCGCGGGCATGTCGGCGTTCGCCACGGTCTGCGATATTTTCGTCGGCGTCGCCGAGATCCAGGGGCAGACGGTCTTTGGCGGGGTCGATATGGGGGATGTTTTCCGATTCATGACGGAGACGACGGTGGGCCACCTGACTCTGCTCCGCATCGCCTTCCTGCTTTTCACTCTCGCCGCTGCCGCTTTGCGCCCGGCTTGGAAATGGTGGTTGGTTGCCGGGCTCGCGACGGCGGCCATTTTCGTGACCAGTCTTGTCAGCCACGCTGCCGCGCAACCAGACCATCGTGCCCCGGCGATTGCTTTTCAGTTTATCCACATCGCGGCGGCTGCGGCCTGGATCGGCGTACTGCTCCATCTTCACGCGTCCCGCAAAGTGCTGTTGGCCAGTTCGGACAGCGCCGAAGTCCGTTTTATCGCGGAGGTGGTGCGACGCTTTTCACCAGTGGCCTTGCTGGCGACGTCGCTCCTCGCCCTGACCGGTGTGATCAGCGCGATTCGCTTCATCGGAGATTTTGGCGCGCTCGCAACGTCTGCCTATGGATTGACCTTGCTTGTGAAGCTCGTGCTCCTGATGCCTGTCGTGACCGCTGGGTTCATCAATTTCCGCTTCGTTCGACCGGCATTGGCCCAAGCGGCGAGGAGGGCATCCGATGCGGGAGTGGTCGTTCGGCGCTTTGTTCGCACGTTGGAACTCGAGGTCATCGCTGGCGTGCTCCTCCTCATTGTCGCGGGGGTGCTCGGCTCTGTTTCCCCGCCGGGATCGGATGGAACTTTGCGCCTTACTCCGGCGCAAGTGCGCGTTTTTCCGATACCGCATTTGCCGACGACGGCGATTTCCAATCCCGCGGACGATCCTCAGAGCCCGATCATCACCGAAGAAGACATGCGTTACTCCGAGTTCACGCACAATTGGTCGGGCGTGATGGTCATTCTACTGGGTCTCGGTTGGCTTGGGATGTCCCTGGGTGGACGCGTCGGAGTGTGGGCCGGCCGCATTTTCCCCTTCTTTCTTGTCCTCTTCGGCTGCTTTGTTGCCGTGCTCGCCAACCCGGAACTTTGGTGGCTGCGCCAGATCAGCCCCATGCAGGCGCTTCGCGATCCGATCATCGTTGAGCACCAGATGGGTGCGCTCATGGTTTTCGTCTTGGCCTGGCTGGCCTGGCGGGATCGTAAAAACCCGGAATCGCTTCGTCCACTCGGCTACCCTCTGCCGATCATCATGATCATTGGCAGCCTGCTTTTGCTCGGGCATGCGCACTCCGCGCTGAGCGTGCCGGACGACCTGACGAATCTCATTAACGTCCAGCATGCCGTGTTTGGAGCTTTTGGATTGTTCGCCGGCACGTCGCGACTGCTGCTGCTGCGTGGCCTTATTCCGAACACGCCGGCGCGCTTTGTCTGGCCCGCATTTGTTGTGGGTCTCGGGGTGTTTATGGCTTTCTTCTACCGGGAGTTGGTCTGAAGGCCGCAACGGGGCCTGAGGGTATTCGCGCAATCTGCGTTGTCCGAGGGGTTCATTTCGTCCAATTGCGTCCCCATTTTGCGCTGTTGCGTGGGGCTTCTGAAAAGTTTTTTGGTGTTGGAAGGCCTGTGTTTATGCGGGTTTGGAGGAGTTTCTGAAACAATTTTGTGAAAAGGCGTTGACGGTGGTGGGCGGTCGGCTACTGTCACCGCCCCGCTCGCAAGAGCAGGAACGAAAGTCGGGGTGAAAACGA
>Ga0207695_10000485_pt1 | contig 85032 bp, 88 predicted proteins | sample KBSC54metaG_FD_184354 | JGI IMG/M metagenome (GOLD analysis project Ga0207695, IMG submission 184354) | Corn rhizosphere microbial communities from Kellogg Biological Station, Michigan, USA - KBS C5-4 metaG (SPAdes) (version 2) | ecosystem: Host-associated > Plants > Roots > Rhizosphere > Soil...
CAGAGCATCCAGCGCGTGATCAGGGGATTCCACAGGCTGAGCTGGGCGCCGAGCATCACCATCATCTCCTTTCCCTCGGGCAGGGCGACGGCGCGTCGGGCGCGTTCCCATGATTGCACCATCGTCGTCGCGAACCGAAGGAAGCGCTCACCAGCAGGCGTCAGCCTCGCGCCGGACTTGTTGCGCAGAAACAGGGGCCGGCCGAGCTGCTCTTCCAAGACCCTTATTCTCGCGCTCACCGCCGTCTGGGTGAGATTGAGGCTGGCGGCAGCGTTCACGAAGCTTCCGCTTTTCACGATTTCGATGAAGGTCCGTGCCGCTGCAACGTCCATTCTGAAAAATCCTTGTGCTCAATACGCAATAATATGCATTTGATTGCAGCATCTGACGAGAGGCATAAAACCCTTTTCGAAGGGATGCGTCATGCCAGATCATTCCGGAGAGCAATGGCGCCGGCGCTGGGCACGGTATCCAAAGGTCCGAGCGGCGCTTCTGACGCTGCTCGTCTCCGGCGGCTGGCTGGTCCTTTATGTCGCGGATGAAAGCGGGAGGGTGACGCCGACCGCCCTGATGCTGGCCATCCTTATCGGCACTCCCATCGCTGTCTGGCAGATCCGCTCGTTCAACGATCGCGCCAACCGGCGCTGACCCAACCGTAGGAGCAAGCACCGTTGGCGTTTCACCGCAATAAATTTGCTGCGTGACGTCAAAATTTTGCGATGTCGCGAGGCTGAGTGGCGCTGTAACCGCCACGTCACAATCAGATGATCAGCCAACAGATTTCGTTTCCATCAATCAGGGTTGCCAAAGGTGGCGCAAAATAGCTTTGCGCCACTGTCCGGATATCTGACTAAAACGACGGGGGCATAATTATATGCGAAGCCAATTCGGTTCTGTCGCCTTTTTGACGACTGCCGCGATTATTCTTGCCGGTCGCGCGTCGTCCATGCCTCCAGCATTTCACGACATCGAAAGCGCCTATGCCGGCGATCAGGCCCGCGATGCTGGACGTGCTGCCATCTTGCAGGCCGTTCCGATTGGCACGTCGCTGGAGAATGCGGAGGCGGTTCTGCGCGACGCGGGCGCTCGCTGCAAACCCCGTCACGGCGAGCCCGGCGCCATTCGCTGCTCTTATGACGAGATGTCGAACGACGGCGACGCCATCGACGACACCCGCTGGACGACGATCCTGCATGTCCAAGACGGGCATGTCGTGAACGTCACTGTCGATCGGGAAGTAGATACCCGGGTCACGAGTTGATAGAGCAACGCTGACCGCGGTGATCTCCCCGGCGCCGAAGCATATTTCGTTCCGCTTGTCGGAATCTCCCCCACCTCGCTCCACTGTTCGAGCCTGATGTGCCAATCTCGCAAACCGCTTCCCATCACCGACCCGGCCTGGTCGCGCTTGACGGCAGAAAGCTCCTGTTCTCGCTCAGCAGCTTCCTTGCCGCCGCGGCGACCTTGCTCATTGCCTTCACCGCGAGCTTGCCGAGACCCTGGTGGGCGCTGCTGACCGTCTATGTGACGGCGCAACCGATGGCGGGCGCCTTTCGTCCAAAGGTCTTCTACAGGATCACGGGCATCGTGACCGGTGCGGTGGTCACTATCGCGCTCGTGCCCAATCTCCAGAATTCACCAATCCTTCTCGTCTTCTGCCTGGCGACGTGGACGGGTCTCTGCATCTATTTGGCGGTGCTCGACCGCACGCCGCGCGCCTTCCTGTTCCAGATGGCGGCGTTCAGCTCGGCAGTCATCAGCTTCCCCTATCTGGACGATCCTGCCGACATCTTCACAACGACAATCTCGCGCGTGGAAGAGATGACGGTCGCGATCCTGTGCGTGACCGTGGTTCATATGATCCTCCAGCCGTGGAGTGCGCGGCCGGCCATCGCCGAGCGCGCGGAACGGTTTTTGTCCGACGCTTGCCTCTGGACCGCCGAGGCGCTGGGTACGCACCACACCGCACTCGAATATGAGTATCGTCGCCGGCTTGCAGCGGACATCGTCGAGCTCGGCATGATTGCTGTCAATATGCCCTTCGATCAGCGCTACGCGCTGGCGACCCGCGACACGGTCATCGCGCTCCAGCACGAGCTGGCGACGGTGCTGCCGCTCGCATCGGCAGCAGCGAACCGCCTCGATCAGTTGCGCGCGCTGGGCGCTGTCGACACCGAGCTCGATGCGCTCGTGCAGGCGCAGATCAGCTGGCTGAGCGGATCGGCCGAGGCGCTCGACGTGCCCGATCTGGAATTGACCTCGCGCTGTCGTGCGCTGGCGGCAGAGCGTGCCCGCCATGCGGACTGGCCGTCGCTGCTGGCCGCCACTCTGTGCGATCGCATGGCGGCGTCCGCGACTGCCTTGCACGAGTCCCGCATCCTCGTCCGCCAGTTCGACGAAACGGATGCTGTTGCCGCCGAACGCGATCGGATGCCGGCAGCATCCCATTTCCCGCTCGCCCGAGACCACGGCCTTGCCGCGTTGGCGGGTGCTGCGACGGCGGTGGCCGTCATGATCTATTGCGCGGTCTGGATACTGCTTGCCTGGCCCAACGGATCTGCGACCGCCGCCTTTGCCGCGCTGATCACCTGCTCCTTTGCCGCGCAGGATGACCCGGCCCCGGTGATCGGACGCTATCTGGTCGCCACCCTCCTGACCTTTCCGTTGGCGGCGCTCTATCTGTTCGTCATCCTGCCACGCGTCGACGGGGCCGCGATGCTGATCGTCACGCTGGCACCCGCTTTGATCGGGATGGGCTATATCCAGGCCGATCCCGCGCGCTCGGTCCTCGCCCTGCCGATGTTCTCCTGTTTCATCGTGGCGATGGGATTCCTCGATCGTTTCAACGGCGACTTCGCCGCCTTTGCAAATACCGGGCTCGCGCAGGTCGGCGGGGTGGTCACCACGCTGGCCGTTACCCGCCTGTTCCGCTCCGCCAACGTCCGTTGGACGGCGCGACGCATCATCCGGGCGAACTGGCGCGAACTCGAAGCGCTCGCCGATCCGGATGCGGTACCTGCGGCCGACGCGTGGACGGCCAGGGCGGTGGATCGTTTAGGCCAGATCGCGGCGCGCATGGCGATCGCGGCGCCAGGCGATTCCCTGCACGCCGCCGATGGCCTCAATGACCTCCGCGTCGGTCGCAACATCATCCAGATTCGCCGTGGCATGGATAAGGCGGGGGAGGGGACGAACCCACCCGTTCGCGCTCTGCTCACGCACCTGGCCGGCCTGTTCCGGGTGAGGCTCAAGGCGGATGAGCCCGTCAAGGCGGGCGAGCCCATTTTGGGTGCAATCGACGATGCCATTGGGGTTGCGACCGAGCGAGGGTCGGCGGTGCCCCCGGCGGCGCTGCTCGCTTTGGTTGGCATGCGGTGCAATCTGTTTCCGAACGCGCCTCCGTTCAAAGGGATCGAGGCGTGATCGAGGAGCTGCATATTTTCGGCGTTTACGTGCCGGCTGCGCTCATTTGGGCGATCTTCGCCGTGATTCTGACCTTCGCGCTCCGAGGGCTGTTGCTGCGTATGCCGCTGCACCATGTCCTCTGGCACCCAGCGCTGCTCGAAATGGCGCTGTTCCTGCTGATCTGGCTGGGGCTCGCCTGCCTCGCCGACGGTTTCCTTCCGAGATGGGCGATCTCCTGAATGTTTCGCTGGCACAACCTTCTGCGCACCTTCGTCACGGGGTTGCTGCTTCTCGTGATCCTCGGCGCCATCTACGCGCTCTGGCAACGCTACCAGGTCGAGCCGATCACACGTGACGGCAAGGTCCGGGCGGATATCGTACCGGTGGCGGCCGATGTCGGCGGGCTCGTGACCGACGTGCTTGTCCACGATAACCAGCCGGTGAGGAGGGGGCAGCTGCTTTTCATCATCGACCGGCCGCGCTATCGGCTGGCGCTCGCTCAGGCGCGCGCCAGTCTGGCCACCCAGCAGGCAGCGCTGGTCGAGGCGGTTCGCGAGGACCGCCGTAATCGAGCGATGCCTGACGTCGTGGCGGAGGAGGTCACCCAACAGGGCGCCGCCAAGGTCGAGCAGCTGCGCGCTGCTGTCGACCAGGCTATCGCGGTCCGCGATCTCGCCGCTCTCAACCTCGACCGGACCCTGGTGCGCGCGCCTGTCGACGGGACCATCTCGAACGTCGATCTCCAGCCTGGTCTCTACCTGACGGCGGGAAAGGCGGCGCTTGCCCTCGTCTACGGCCGCTCGCTGCGGGTCGAGGGCTATTTCGAAGAGACCAAGCTTCCTGCCATCCATGTCGGAGATACGGCCAGCGTGTATCTCATGGGTGTCGCCAACGAGATACACGGGCACGTCGAGAGTATCGCCGGTGGTGTCGAGGACCGCGAACGCCAGGGCGGCGATGCCCAGCTCGCCAACGTCAATCCTTCCTTCACCTGGGTTCGCCTCGCCCAGCGCATCCCCGTGCGCATCGTCATCGACCAGGTTCCTCCGGGCGTCCGGCTGATCCCCGGACAGACCGCATCGGTCGAGGTGCATGGCAAGCCGGGCGAGGTGAAGGTCCGCCGGAGCCTGTCATGGTGAAGGCGCGGTGCATCTTCATTCCATGGACATCGCTGCTCGCGGCGGGGTGCGCGGCGGTTGGACCGGATTATCGCGTTCCCGGCAGCGCCGTCGTGAACGCGCCGGCGGCGCAAGGTCCGTTCCTGTCCGGCGGCGAGGCAGTGACTGCGGAACCACTCCCCGATCATTGGTGGAAGCTCTACGACGATCCTCGCCTGGATGGCCTGATCGAGCAGGCGCTTGCGAAAAACACGGATCTCAGGGTGGCGGAGGCCAATCTCGAACGCAGCGATGCGCTGCTTGCCGAAGCGCGGTCGAGCCGGTTCGGCGGCCTCGCCGATGTCGAGGCCAATTATGTCCAGCAATCGGCGGAAGCCGCTCTCCAGCATGTCCAGCCGCCCGAACGCTACACCGCCAATGCGGGCGTCGGCGTCAGCTATGATCTCGACCTGTTCGGGCGTATCCGGCGCGGCATCGATGCCGCGTCTGCCGATCAGGAGGGGGTGGTCGCCGCGCGCGATCTGGCGCGCGTTTCGGTCGCGGCGGAGACAACGCGAGCCTATGCCGACATCTGCAACAGCGGGCGACAGCTCGACGTGGTGCGCCGGTCGATCGTGATCCAACATCAGAGCCTGGTCCTGACGCGCGAGTTGGTGCGCAACGGTCGCTCGCCGCTGTTTGAGCAGCAGCGCCAGCAGGGAACGGTCGAGAGCAGCCAGGCTCTGTTGGCACCGCTCGCCGCGCGGCAGCGCAATGCAGCCTTCCGTCTCGCGACCTTGGTGGGACGGCCACCACGCGATTATGACCCCGCCTGGCTGACCTGCGCGACACCGCTCGAACTGAAACATCCCATTCCAACTGGAGACGGCGAGGCACTGCTCAAGCGCCGGCCCGATGTACGCGCAGCCGAGCGCCGATTGGCCGCCGCAACCGCGCGGATCGGGGTCGCCACCGCCGCTCTGTATCCGGATATCAAGCTTGGCGCGACGGTCGGCTCGACGGGCGCTGCCGTCGATTTTCTCTCTGCATTGACCAACCGTTTCGGCATCGGCCCCGCGATCAGCTGGGATCTCAACCGGAGCGCGGTGCGCGATCGGATCGCCGCATCCCAGGCGGGCGCGAAGGCCAGCCTCGCCAGCTTCGACGGCACCGTGCTTCTGGCGCTGCGCGAGACCGAAACCTCGCTCGACACCTATGCAGCCGCGCTCGATCGGCTGGCGCGGCTGGAGCAATCCGAGCAGGAGGCGGCTCAGGTGCTCGCCCGAACGCGTGAGCTGCGCAAGGGTGGGCGGGTCAGCGGGTTGGTGGCGCTCGACGCCGAGCGAAACTGGATCGCCGCGACGGCGGCGACGGCGACGGCGGAAGCCGACGTCAACAGCGATCAGATCGATGTCTTTCTGGCGCTGGGCGGTGGATGGTCCTAACTTTCAATCAGCGTTTCGGCGGCGGCGATGTTGACGATATGCGCGTCCCGCATTCGCTTGAGATCATCGTGGAGCTGCTCGTTCCGGACACGGGACAACAGTGCATCGAGCGCGCGAACGACCCAGCTCTGCCCCTTGTTGAGGAAACGCAGCCGATCCATGTCGTCCGCGATGTCGATTGCCTCGGCAAAGAAACTGCCGGTTTGAGCCGAGGCATTCCCTTCCAGCCGGCGCACATAGTTGGTCAGCATCGTGCACCAACGGGCCTCGTCTGCCTGGAGCGTCCGCATGAAAGCCTTGTGGGCCGTTCCAGTGAGATGTTTGCGCCATGCGATGGCCACGCGCATGCCCGCCCGTTCGGCCTCGATCAGGCTGTTGAGCGCCGAAATGATCTCGTCTCGGCCAGCATATCCCATGTAAATATCGTCGGCACCTGCGCCATAGCAGACGGGCGAGGACGGTTCATTGTCCATGGGGACCTCCACCCCGCGGAACGGTAGGACGCCGCTTACCGGGACCACTCGAACCTACTACATGTCGTAGGGCGATTGAAGATAGACAGGTCAGATGATGGTGATCGATGAAACTGTGCTTCCGGACCTACTTGTCGCCTTTTACGATCGGGTGCGGCGGGACGCGCTTCTGGGCCCTGTATTCGACGGCGCGGTTCAGGATTGGGACCATCATCTCCGTCGGATCGCCGATTTCTGGTCTTCCGTGATGCTGGCCAGCGGACGTTACAAAGGCAGCCCCGTCGCCCTGCATCTCGCACACGCCTCCAGGATTACGCCCGGAATGTTCGATCGGTGGCTTGCGCTCTGGGGACAGACGACCGACGAAATGCTGGCGCCGACAGCGGCACAAGCGCTTCAGGAGAAGGCTGCGCGGATCGCGGAGAGCCTGCAATTGGCGCTCAAATTTCCGTCGCGGCTGCAATGCGCAGCGATCGGGCGCCAGCCTCGAGCGGGCTGATCGCGATCCAGGATTTAGAAGCCGGTGGCGAGAACATTATCGCGCCGAGACTCGTCAGGAGCCGACATGACCGCACACATCAAACCCGAAACCATCGCCGCAACATATGGAGTCGCCAGCGACGCGGCATTCGGTGCGATCAGTCCGCCGCTCGTTCTGTCGAGCACTTTTGCGTTCGAGCGGTATGAGCGAGCCGGCCGCTATGACTATGGCCGCGCCGGCAATCCCAACCGGGATATGCTGGGTGAAGCACTTGCTGCACTCGAAGGCGGTGCGGGCGCGGTGGTCACTTCCTCCGGCATGGCGGCGATCGACCTGGTCCTGGGCCAGCTTGGTTCTGCCGATCGCGTAATCGCGCCGCATGATTGCTATGGCGGTACGCTTCGCCTGCTGAAAGCGCGTGCCGCTAAAGGGCAGTTTCAGCTGAGCATCGTCGATCTGTCCGACGCGTCGGCTCTCGGCGGCGCGCTGGCCGCATCGCCCGCGCTGGTGCTGATCGAGACCCCCAGCAACCCGCTGATGCGGATCGTGGACATCGCTGACATCGCGGCGCGGGCCAAGGTCGCCGGTGCTGTCACCATGGTCGACAACACCTTCCTGTCGCCCGCTTTGCAGCAGCCGATAACTCTCGGTGCCGACTATGTGGTCCATTCGACCACCAAATTCCTGAACGGGCATTCCGACGTGATCGGAGGAGCGGTGGTCGCGGCCCGGGCGGAAGATGCGGAGAGGCTGCGGACGTGGAGCAACGTCATCGGCACGGCCGGATCGCCGTTCGACGCATGGCTGACGCTTCGCGGTCTTCGTACGCTCTACGCGCGGATCGAGCGACAACAGGCGACTGCGGCCGTGATCGCGGCGTTTTTGAAGCAGCAACCGCAGGTGACCGCCGTCCATTATCCGGGCCTGGCCGACCATCCGGGTCACGCATTGGCCTTGCGTCAGCAGCGAGGCTTCGGCGCGATGTTGAGTTTCGAGCTCGCGGGCGGCGTCGAGCCGGTTCGCAACTTTTGCCAAAATGTTCGCGTGCTGACGCTGGCGGAGTCGCTTGGTGGCATGGAGAGCCTGGTCGCGCATCCGGCGACGATGACCCACGCTGATATGGGCGCCGAGGGACGTCAGATCGCAGGAATCAGCGATCAGTTGCTGCGCCTGTCGATCGGCCTTGAACATGTCGACGATCTTGTCGCCGATATCGCTCAGGCGCTTGGCGGCCAATGAGACGGATGCGCCTGCGAACCACGGAACGCGGTGTCGGCTGGTCACGAGCACCCGTCGCCGGCTGGTCGCTTGTCAATCGATCCGCCGCAGGATCTCGCCGGTTGCGATGATTTCGAAGGATGTGGCGTCGATGTAGCGGACATCATCCCCTGTGGAGAGTGCGAACCGCCGGGCGCCGGGATAGTGTCGTGCCGGTTCGCCCGGCATCGGTATCACCCGATGTTGGTGTTCGATGACGATGAGGTGCGTTTCGTCATCGGTGATACACCGCCAGCGGCCGATTTCGCTTTCCATGACGCGTTTTGCGCGAGCCTCTTTCGCAGTCCCGAGTTCGGTCCCCGCGATAGAATAAGCGGCCTTTTTCTTCAACGGCCCAATCCCGCCGTTCGAGATCCGTACCGCTAAGCCATCGGCCGTCTGGTCGGCTGACCGCACCGCTGAGACCCTCATCTTGATCAGCCAGATCAGTGAGCGCGCGTCACGCGGATTCGTCGCCAGAGCAAGACAGGGGAGGGATGCATCCTGCGTTTGCTCGTCCTAAAAGGCCCGAATGGACGAAGACCTGAATGACGAGCATTATGCGGCGCTCGCAAGCATCCGCCACGAATTGCGTCGCTTCCTGCATTTCAGCGAACAGGCCGCGGCGACGTCGGGCGTTACCCCCCAGCAACACCAGGCGCTGTTGGCAATCCGAGCAGCGGGCGGGCCGGTGCTCGTCGGTGCGCTCGCCGAGCATCTGCTGCTCAAACCTCATAGCGCGAGCGAACATGTCGATCGCCTGGTGAAGCTGGGTTTGGTGCGCAGGGGCGCGGGCACAACCGACAAACGGCAGGTGCCGATCGAGCTCACCCCGGAGGGCAAGGCTCTGCTGACGTCACTCTCCCGGGCGCATCGCGATGAACTGCGACGGATCCGCCCCCTGCTCACCCAATTGATCGGGACGCTCTGAGGCGCATTCATAGCTTGCGTGGACTGCGATGCGCGGAGACGCCGATTCACTCTTTGAACCGGTGCAAACGTGGCCGATCAGACCGTCGCCGACGCCGTAGATCAATCCATATATGGAAAGCGCCCGTCCATTCGCCCATGCCGTCACCACGATCGGGTGGTTTGATAGCGCACGCGCTTGCTCGATGACGTTGAGCTCACAAAGCCGATCCAGCTTCGCCCCGCGTCTCAGGGCGGCGAGATCCCCCGCGCGCCGGTCGTACATTTCGCGGATCGGCGTCAGCCACCTGGCGACCTTGCCGTCGGTGCCACCGAGGACGGCTTCGATCCCGCCGCACCCATAATGGCCGACCAGCAGGATGTCGTCGATCTCGAGTGTCTCGATGGCGTAGGAGAGGGCGGCCGAAAAGCTCGCATCATCTGATCGAGCAAGATTGGCGACATTGCGGTGAACGAACATTTCGCCCGGATCCAGATCGACAATCTCGGTTGCCGGTACGCGACTGTCCGCGCAGCCGATCCAGAAATAGCGCGGGCGTTGCTGTCCGACGAGGCGGGCGAAGAAGCCGGGATCGCTTGCCGTCTTGCGTTCCGCCCATGATCGGTTCCGGCGAAGAAGGTCTGAGATCGGCTCGCTCGCGTCATCGACGATCATGTCGGCAAATGCCGCTTCGATCCGGTGTCGCGCGGCGGCTTATCGACTGCAAGTTTCCTGAGATAGCGCCGCACCCGGTCGCGTTTCCGCCAGGCGCGGCCGACGGGCAGAAGGGCGAGCGCGCCGATGATGAGGAAGAGGATCACCATCTGCACAAAGGGGCGCCTCGCGGCACCGGGAATGACGAAGAGCGATGCCAGGACGAGCCATGGGCCGAGCTCGGGCAGTCGGAGCAGTTTGAAGACGTGCCAGGAGGCCCAAGCGGCCAGCGCCGCGACGGCCATTCCACCGAACACCTGGAGCAGACAGTTTACCAGCACGGCCAGCATATCGCGTCCCCCTGCCAACGTGGATGGCATCAGATCATAAATATCGTAGAACGATATATGTTCCCGATCAAATCGATTTTGGAGCGAAGCGGGAGCGATTTGTCTCGGCATGGCGATGCGCGCTTCGCGCCTTGAGCAGGTCCTGCCGGGAAAGGATGCCGACTACACGCCCGGTTACGGCGTCCACGATGGGCACACGACCGATACCCGTCTCGATGATCATGTCCGCGATCAGACCGCACGGCGTCTCGGGATGGGCGGCGGGCTGCGATTCGTCGGACAGCGTCTCGATGAGGCTGACGTCGCCGTCGCCGTGGGCATCGGTGACACGCCAGCGTAGCGCGTCGGTGCGCGAGACGAGGCCCAGCAGGCGGCCGTCCGTATCGACGACGGGATAGCTGCGGTGCTTCGCTTCCTCGGCGAAGAAGGCGCTGGCGGCAGCGATGCTCATCGTGCCGGGCAGCGTATCGGGATTGGGCGTCATCAACTGACCGGCCTGCAGGAAATCGAGCGGATCGACGCTATATTCCTGCAAGATGTGGCGCCCGCGCCGTGCGATCTTTTCAGTGAGGATCGAACGACGCATCAACAGCACGCTGACCGCATAGGCGCCGCCGGCACTCGCGATCGTCGCCGGCAGGCTGGCGAAATGGCCTGTCAATTCGGCGGCGAACAGCGCACCCGTCATCGGCGCGCGCATCGCACCGCTCATGATACCGGCCATGCCGATCATCGCCCAGAAGCCGACATCTCCTGGCAGAAAGTGACCGAGCAAGCATCCGGTTGCTCCACCCAGAATGAGCAAAGGCGCAAGGATGCCGCCGGACGTGCCCGAACCGAGCGCGATCAGCCAGACGATGGCCTTCACGAACAGGAGCGCCAGCACAACGCGCATGGCAAGGCTTCCATCGAGCAGCGCCTGGATACTGGCATAGCCGGACCCCAGCACATGCCTGTCGATCAGGCCGCCGACGCCCACGAAGATCGCGCCGATCGCCGGCCACCACATCCAGTGAACAGGCAGGCGGTGAAACAGATCCTCCACGCGGTAAAGCGTCGTCGAGAGCAAAGTCGCCTCGAGCCCGACGATCAGTCCGACGATCGCTGCGGCGCCGATCACCCAGAGACCTGCCGGTTGGGTGGAGGCGGTCGCGAACATCGGACCGACTCCGATCAATGCCGGCCGGCAGGCGAAGGACACCAGCACCGACACGACGACCGGCACGAAACTGCGGGGCTTCCATTCGAACAGCAGCACTTCGATCGCCAGCAGAATGGCCGCGAGCGGCGTCCCGAAGATGGCGGTCATGCCGGCCGCAGCACCCGCGACGAGCAGCGTCTTTCGTTCTGCGGCGCTCAGATGGAAGCATTGGGCGAAGAGTGACCCGATCGCGCCCCCGGTCATGATGATCGGCCCTTCGGCGCCGAACGGGCCGCCGCTGCCGATCGAGACGGCGGCGGACAGGGGCTTGAGCAACGCGACTTTGACGGACAGTCGGCTCTCGCCGAACAGGATGGTCTCGATCGCCTCGGGGATGCCGTGGCCGCGGATTTTCTCCGAGCCGTAGCGCGCCATATAGCCGACGATCAGGCTGCCGATCAGGGGAATAACGAGGACCCCAAGACCGATCGCGCTGTCGGTAATGAGCGCTGGTCGGGCGGAAAGCCTCCCGAACCAGAACAGGTTGGTGGCGAGTGCGATCATTTTCAACAGCAACCAGGCGCCAACCGCGCCGCCGGAACCGACCACAACCGCCATCGCCGCCAGCAGCAGCATGCGTGCGTCGACGCTATGATCGGCAAGCGGACGCCGTGCAAAATGATCGGGATTGTGGATGGTCACCGTGAAACTCACATGAAAAGTGTGTGCCAGTTATATCGCATACCGATATAGAGCAAGCGTGCGGATGTGGGATCCTCCGAGCGAACGCTCGACGGTCGGCCTCACAGACGCTCGCGAGATTGAGGAGATCCAGCATGAAGGCGACCAGCGTACTGGAGACGATCGGGGGCACCCCGCATATTCGCTTTGCGCGGCTGTTTCCGAACGTCGAGGTGTGGATCAAGTCCGAACGGGCCAATCCCGGCGGTTCGATCAAGGATCGTATCGCGCTTGCCATGGTCGAGGACGCCGAGCGGACCGGCAAGCTAAAACTCGGCGGCACGATTATCGAACCGACCAGCGGAAACACCGGCATCGGTCTCGCGATGGTTGCCGCGGTCAAGGGCTACAAGCTCGTCCTCGTCATGCCAGAGAGCATGTCGCTCGAAAGGCGCCGGTTGATGCTTGCTTATGGCGCGAGTTTCGATCTGACACGCCGCGAGAAAGGCATGAAGGGGGCGATCGAGCGAGCAGCCGAACTTGCCACTGCGATCGACGGTGCCTGGATTCCCGGCCAGTTCGAGAACCCGGCGAATATTGACGTGCACGCGCGCACCACCGCGCAGGAAATCCTGGACGATTTCCGCGACACCCCCCTGGACCTCCTGATCACCGGCGTTGGGACGGGCGGGCACATTACAGGTGTGGCGCAGGTGTTGAAGCAGGAATGGCCGGACCTGAAGGTCTTCGCCGTGGAGCCCACCTTGTCACCGGTCATTTCCGGCGGCCAGCCCGGACCGCACCCAATACAGGGGCTGGCCGCGGGCTTCATTCCTGCCAATTTGCATACACGGCTTCTCGACGGTGTGATCACTGTGGAGGCCACCGACGCCAAAGAGATGGCCCGGCGCTCAGCGCGCGAAGAGGGTGTCCTCGTCGGCATCTCGTCTGGTGCGACACTTGCCGCCATCCACCAGAAGATCTCGGAGCTTGGCACGAGACCCAGGATACTCGGATTCAATTACGACACTGGCGAGCGCTACCTATCCGTTCCCGATTTCCTTCCAGGCGCGGAGCACGCATAAGGATCTGAACGATGCCGAGCGATTGACGTCAATGGCGCGAGCGAGTCGAGCTTTGCTTTCGTCTCCTGTTGGGTGAGTACGGGTTCGACGAGCAGCGAATTATCGTCTTGGCGCCAAAGCCGAGGCTTGGGCCGATCTAGTCGTTGTTGCATGGCATTGACGCTGAGCCGATGCCCCGCCACTCTTTCGCAAACGCAACATGAGGCGGTGGTTCGGTGCGGATCGTGATCGTCGACGACACGGGCCTGCGCGCGACCGTCCTAGAGGATGGCCTGCGCGAGGCCGGCTATGACGATATCCATCTCGTGCCTCCCCATGGCGGCTTCGTGGCGCGCATCGAGCGGATGGCGCCGGACGTGGTGCTGATGGATCTCGGGTCACCGAGCCGCGACACTCTGGAAGAGATGCTGGTGGTGAGCCGCGCGCTCGCACGTCCCATCGCCATGTTCGTCGATCAGTCGGACGATGACATGATCGGCGCCGCGATCGATGCGGGCGTGTCGGCCTATGTGGTGGACGGGCTGCGTAAGGAGCGTGTGAAGCCGATCCTCGACCTCGCAATCCGCCGCTTCAACGCCTTTGCGCGCATGCAGAGTGAGCTGGACGAAGCGCGAACGGCGCTGGCCGAGCGCAAGGCCATAGACAAAGGGAAGGCTATCCTCATGAAGAGCCGCAACCTCTCCGAACCGGACGCCTATGCGCTGCTGCGATCGACCGCGATGAACCAGGGACGCCGTATCATCGAGGTGGCGGAGGCACTGATCACCGCGAGCGATCTGTTGGGAGGCGGCGCATGACCCGAATTTCCGCCGCCTTCCTGCCGCTCACCGACAGCGCCGTGCTGGTCGCTGCGCGCGAGAAGGGCTTCGCGGCCGAGCAGGGGATTGAACTCGATCTCGTGCGATCGGAAAGCTGGGCGACACTGCGCGATCGCCTCGTCTACGGCCAGGTTCAGGCTGCACACATGCTGGCGCCGCTCGCGATCGCGGTGACGCTGGGACTGAGCCAGCATCCGGCGTCGCTCTCGGCCCCCTTCAAGCTCAGCGTCAATGGCAACCTGCTGGTAATGGGGACGGAATTCGCGGCCGCGCTCGAGCCCGATATCGGCCGGCGCATCGAGGACCCTGTCGCGACGGCGCACGATTTCGCCGCCGCCATCGGCCTCTACCGGCGCAAGCCGGTGATCGGCATCGTCCACCGTTTCTCCTGCCATGCGCTGCTTCTGCGCTATTGGCTCGGCTATGCCGGCGTCGATCCGGACCGTGATCTGGTGCTGCGTGTATTGCCGCCGTCCCTGATGGGGGCGGCGTTGAAGGCGGGTGAAATCGACGGCTTCATCGCTGGCGAGCCCTGGAACACGGTCTCGGTGCAGGACGGCACCGCCCAGATCGTGATGGCCGGCGCACGTGTCTGGCAGCGCGGTGTCGAAAAGGTTCTTGCCCTGCGGACCGGCTGGATGGAGGAGAATGGCGACACGGTCGATCGGCTTCTCGTAGCGCTCGATCGAGCGGCGGCGTGGTGCGATGAGCCGGCGCATCATGGCGAGTTGGCCGAACTGCTATCCCGGAGCGATTATGTCGGCCAGCCTTCGGAGTCGATCCTGCCGACGCTGACGGGAAAGCTCGTCGCGGGCCTCGACGAGGCTTCCGTCGATGTTCCAGCGACGATACTGTTCCACCGCGAGGCAGTGGGCTTCCCCTGGCGCAGCCACGGCCTGTGGATCTATTCGCAGCTGGTTCGCTGGGGCATGGCCGAGAGGTCGCCGGAAGCCGAACGATTGGCGGCCAACGTCTTTCGATCGGACATCTACCGCCGTGCTCTGGCCGGCACGGGGGCACCGATGCCGGGCGCCAGCCTCAAAGTGGAAGGCGCCTTGTCCGAACCGATGGGCGTAGGGTCGCATAGCGCCGGGCTGATCCTGGGGCCGGATCGGTTTTTTGACGGTCGGGTGTTCGATCCCGCTGATATCGAGGGTTATCTGGCCACGTTCCGGCCGTAAGAATTTTGCACTTGCGAAGAGAACCGCTTTCGTGACAGCTTGAGACATCGCGCAACGATGCGCGATCCAAGGAGCGGCGCCTCAACGACGGGGCGAACTCCATCCGATGACCAGCAAAGCCGCTGTCCGGCCGTCGCCATGCGCGAGGGGCCGGGAGCGGCTTTTTTCGTGTCCAACGCACTTTCGACGGGGAAGCGACATGGCGACGGCCTATTGGCAGGACGGCAAAACGGAGAGCGCCGGCAGCAGCTTTTGGAGCGCGGGCCACAGACCTACGCTGATCGCGGCCTTCCTGTATTTCGATCTGGCGTTCATGGTGTGGGTGCTGCTCGGGCCGCTGGCGCCGGAGATCGCGAGGACCCTGCACCTGACGGCGGCGCAGAAGGGCCTGATGGTAGCGACGCCGACCCTCGCTGGCGCCCTCCTGCGGTTGGTCAACGGCCTGCTCGTGGATCGCATCGGGCCGAAGCGTTCGGGCGCAATCAGCCAGATCATCGTGATTGTCGGTCTCCTTTCGGCCTACCTGCTCGGCGTCAACAGCTTCGCGGGCACGCTTGCGCTTGGTGTGATCCTGGGCTTCGCCGGCGCCAGCTTCGCGATCGCGCTGCCGCTCGCGAGTCGCTGGTATCCGCCCGAGCATCAGGGCAAGGCGATGGGCATTGCCGGCATGGGCAATTCGGGCACCGTGCTCGCGTCGCTGTTCGCGCCGATGTTGGCCAAGCTGTTCGGCTGGAACGCGGTGCTGGGCCTCGCGTGCTTGCCCTTGGGCGTCGTGTTCGTGGTTTACCTCGCGCTGGCGAAGGACGCCCCCGACGCCCCGGCGGCTAAACGCTTCGTCGACTATCTGCAGCCGCTCAAGACGGCGGATGCCTGGTGGCTGATGCTATTCTATTCGGTGACATTCGGCGGCTTCGTCGGCCTCGCCGCCTCGCTGCCAGTCTACTTCACCGACCAGTTCGGGCTGACGACCGTTATGGCCGGCACTTGCACCGCCGCCTGCGTGTTCGCGGGATCGCTGGTGCGGCCGCTGGGCGGCGCGCTGGCGGACAGGATCGGCGGCGTGAAAACACTGAGCGTGGTCTATCTGGTCGCCGCTGCCGCGCTGGCCGGGGTGAGCGGTGCGCCGACGCTGGGCAGCGCGCTCGGTCTGTTCGTGGTGGCGATGCTGGCGCTCGGCATCGGCAACGGCGCGGTCTTCCAGCTGGTGCCGCAGCGCTTCCGCGCCGAGATCGGGGTGATGACCGGCCTCGTCGGCATGGCGGGCGGCATCGGCGGCTTCTATCTCGCCTCATCGCTGGGCTTTGCCCGACAGCTGACCGGGAGTTTCGCGCCGGGTTTCCTGATCTTCGCCGGCCTCGCGCTGGTGGCGGTGGCGGCGCTGACCGCGATCAAGGCGCGCTGGCGCGCGACCTGGGCCGCCGCCGCCGCCGGCATCCGTATCTGACCGGGGGAAAGAGCGTGGACTTCTACGAACAGGATCTGAGCGCCGTGGCCAACGATGGGGCGGCCGCCCGCGACTTGCCTCACCTCGTCGTCATCGGCAACGGCATGGCGGGATGCCGCGCGGTGGAGGAATTGCTGGCGCGCGATGCCGGGCGCTACCGCGTTACCATCTTCGGCGCCGAGTCGCATGTGAACTACAATCGCATCATGCTCTCGCCGGTGCTCGCGGGCGAGAAGACGTTCGACGAGATCGTGATCAACACGGCCGCCTGGTATGCCGACAACGGCATCGAGCTGATCGTCTCCGATCCCGTCGAGCGGATCGATCGCGACGCCAGGACCGTCACCTCGCGGTCGGGCCGCACGGTTTCCTACGACCGGCTGCTGATCGCGACCGGCTCCGATCCCTTCATCATCCCCGTGCCGGGGCGTGACCTGCACGGCGTGATCAGCTTCCGCGACATGCACGATGTCGATCGGATGCTGGCGGCGGCGGATAAGGGCGGCGACGCGGTGGTGATCGGCGGCGGCCTGCTCGGATTGGAAGCAGCGCATGGGCTCACGTTGCGCGGCATGAAGGTGACGGTGCTGCACATCATGCCGACGCTGATGGAGCGTCAGCTCGACGAGGCGGCGGCGTGGCTGCTCAAGACCGCGCTGGAGGGCAGGGGCCAGACGATCCTCACCGGCGCCGACACCGCCGAGATCTTCGGCGACGGCAAGGTCGAGGGGGTGCGGCTGAAGGACGGGCGCGAGATTCCCGCCAGCCTGGTGGTGATGGCGGTCGGCATCCGCCCCTCGGTGGCGCTGGCGCGCGATTGCGGGCTGGAGGTCGGGCGCGGGATCAAGGTGGACGACCATATGGTCACCTCCGATCCCAGCGTGCTCGCGGTTGGCGAGTGTGTCGAGCATGACGGCATGGTCTACGGCCTCGTCGCGCCCTTGTGGGAGATGTGCCGGGCGCTGGCCGACGGACTGGTCGAGACGCCCACCGGCTATCGCGGGTCTGTCACCTCCACCAAGCTCAAGGTGGCGGGTCTGGACGTCTTTTCGGCGGGCGATTTCTCAGGGAGCGATGGTACCGAAGACATCGTGCTGCGTGACGCCTCGCGCGGCATCTACAAACGCGTGGTGTTGAAGCAGGATCGCATCGTCGGCGCCGTGCTTTACGGCGATACGGCGGACGGCGGCTGGTATTTCGACCTGATGCGCAAGGCCGAGGATGTTGCGGAACTGCGCGACATCCTGATCTTCGGCCAGGCCTACGCCTCTGGGGGTGGGCGGGCGGACCCTAAGGCGGCCGTTGCGGCGCTTTCCGATGATGCGGAAATCTGTGGCTGCAACGGCGTCTCCAAGGGCAAGGTCATGGCCTGCATCGCGGGCGGTGCCCACAGCCTCGATGCGGTGCGCACCACCTGCAAGGCGTCTGCCTCCTGCGGCTCCTGCACAGGCCTCGTCGAGAACTTGCTGGCGCTGACGCTGGGCGACGAGGTCGAGACGGGTGCGAAGACGATGTGCAAATGCACCACTTTCACCCACGATGACGTCCGCCGCGAGATCGTCGCGCAGGGCATGCGCTCGATCCCCGAGGCGATGCAGAAGCTGCACTGGTCGACGCCCGACGGCTGCTCATCGTGCCGGCCGGCGCTGAACTACTATCTGCTCTGTGCGCTGCCGGGCGAATATGAGGACGATCAGCAGAGCCGCTTCGTCAACGAGCGGCTGCACGCCAACATCCAGAAGGACGGCACCTATTCGGTGGTGCCGCGCATGTGGGGCGGCCTGACCAGCCCCAGGGAGCTGCGCGCCATCGCCGACGTGGTGGAGAAATTTGACGCGCCGATGGTCAAGGTGACAGGCGGCCAGCGGCTCGACATCTTCGGCATCCGCAAGGAAGACCTGCCCGCTGTCTGGGCTGATCTCAACGCGGCGGGGATGGTTTCGGGCCACGCCTACGGCAAGGCGCTGCGCACCGTGAAGACCTGCGTCGGTTCCGAATGGTGTCGTTTCGGCACGCAGGATTCGACCGGGCTTGGCGTGAAGATCGAGAAGATGAGCTGGGGCAGCTGGATGCCCCACAAGTTCAAGATCGCCGTCTCCGGCTGCCCGCGCAACTGCGCCGAGGCAACGATCAAGGATTTCGGAGTGGTCTGCGTGGACTCGGGATACGAGCTCCATGTCGGCGGCAATGGCGGCATCAAGGTCCGCGCGACGGATTTTCTGTGCAAGGTCGAGACCGAGCAGCAGGCGATGGACTACTGCGCCGCCTTCATCCAGCTCTACCGCGAGGAGGCGCGCTATCTGGAGCGCACCGCACCATGGGTGGAGCGTGTCGGCCTCGACCATGTGAAGCGCCGGATCGTCGACGACGAGGGCAACCGCAAGGCGTTGACCCGACGCTTCCTGCACTCGCAGAGCTTCAGTCAGGACGATCCCTGGGCGGAGCGCGCGGGCGGAGCCGATCGGCAGCTTCATCATCCCATGGCCGAATTCCAGCCGATGACGGCTGTCGCAGCGGAGTAATCGACATGATCGGGGACTGGATCGATATCGGCTGGGTCAACGAGATCCCGGTGCGCGGCAGCCGCACGGTGCCGGTGGCCGGCGGCGACGAGATCGCCGTCTTCCGCACGGCGGACGGCAAGGTGTTCGCGCTCGCCAACCGCTGCCCGCACAAGGGCGGCCCGCTGAGCCAGGGCATCATCCACGGCCACAGCGTCGCGTGCCCGCTGCACAACTGGCAGATCGCGCTGGCCACGGGCGAAGCGCAAGGGCCGGACAAGGGATGCACGCCGACCATCCCGGTGAAGGTGAGCGGCGGTCGCGTGCTGCTGTGCCGTGCGTCGACGCTGGCCGCCGCCTGAGGTGACTGAGCCGATCCGTACCACCTGCGCCTATTGCGGCGTCGGCTGCGGCGTGCTGGCGACGCCGACCGGCGAGCGATCGGCGTCGATCAAGGGCGACCCCAATCACCCCGCCAATGCCGGGCGTCTCTGCTCCAAGGGCACGCATCTTGGCGAGACGGTGGGGCTGGAGGGACGGCTGCTCCATCCGATGATCGGTGAGAAAAGAACGAGCTGGGACAAGGCGCTCGATCTGGTGGTGCGGCGCTTCAAGGAGGCGATCGCGCGGTACGGGCCGGACAGCGTCGCCTTCTACGTCTCCGGTCAACTGCTGACCGAGGATTATTACGTCGCCAACAAGCTCATGAAGGGCTTCATCGGCTCCGCCAATATCGACACCAACTCGCGGCTCTGCATGTCGAGCGCGGTGGCGGGGCATGTCCGCGCCTTCGGAGAGGATGTCGTCCCTGGGAGCTATGACGATCTCGACGCCGCCGACCTGTTCGTGCTGGTCGGATCGAACACCGCATGGTGCCATCCGATCGTCTATCAGCGCATCCAGGCGCGCCGCGCTGCGTCGGGCGCGAAACTGGTTGTGATCGACCCGCGCCGGACCGAGACCTGCGAGGATGCAGACCTCCACTTACCCGTCCGGCCCGGCACCGACGTTGCGCTGATGAACGGCCTGCTCGCGCACTGCCGGCGCGAGGGGCTGGTGGACAACGATTATTGTGCGGCCAGCGTGAGCGCGCCCGAAGGCTTCTGGGAGAGCCTTGACGAAGGGCACGATCTCTGGACGGTCGCGAAGGTCTGCGACGTGGCCCCGTCCGACCTCCAGCGCTTCTACGACCTGTTCGCGGCGCATCCGCGCACGGTCACATTGTTCAGCCAGGGCATCAACCAGTCGCTGCGCGGCACCGATCAGGTCAACGCGATCTGCAACGTGCATCTCGCCACTGGCCGGATCGGCAGGTCTGGTGCCGTGCCTTTCTCGATCACCGGCCAGCCCAATGCGATGGGGGGCAGGGAGGTCGGCGGCCTCGCTTCCAGCCTCGCGTCGCATATGGATTTCGCGCCCGACAACGTCGCGCGGGTGGGGCGTTTCTGGTCGGCACCGTGCATGGCGGCGAAGCCAGGCCTCAAGGCGGTCGATCTGTTTCGCGCGGTAGGTGAGGGGCGGATCAAGGCGATCTGGATCATGGCGACCAATCCCGCCGTCTCGATGCCCGATGCCGGCAGGGTGCGCGATGCGCTGGCCGGCTGCCCCTTCGTCGTCGTCTCGGACGTGATCGCCGACACCGACACGACGCGCTACGCCCATGTCCGCCTGCCCGCCGCGGGCTGGGGCGAGAAGGATGGTACCGTCACCAATTCCGAGCGGAGGATCAGCCGTCAGCGCCCGCTCTTCGCGCTGCCCGGAGAGGCGAGGCCCGATTGGTGGATCGTCAAGGAAGTCGGCCGGCGGATGGGCTGGGGCCACGCTTTCGCCTATGATCGCCCCGCAGACGTCTGGCGCGAGCATGCCCGCCTCTCCGCCTACCAGAATGACGGCGCACGGCTGTTCGATCTCAAGGCTCATGCTGCGATCGGCAACGAAGCCTATGACGCGCTGGAGCCTTTCTTGTGGGGCGGCCGGCCGTTCGCCGATGGCCGCTTCCCGACATCGGACGGCCGGGCGCGGCTCGTCGCGGTGCGGCAGGCGCCGATGGCCGATCCGCTGGCGCAATGGCCGATGACGCTCAACACCGGGCGCTATCGCGACCAGTGGCACACGATGACGCGCACCGGCCTCTCGCCCAGGCTCTCGCGCCATCGCGAGGAGCCGCTGGTCGAGGTCCATCCCCGCGATGCCGAGCAATTGGGTCTCGCCGAAGGCGACATCGCCCGCATCGCCACGCCGCAGGGTGAGAGCCTGTTTCGCGTCAGCTTGAGCGAAGGCCAGCGGTGCGGAGAATTGTTCACCCCGATCCACTGGACCGATCGCCAGTCCACCGGCGGGCGCACCGGCCTACTGCCGCGTCCGCTGGTCGATCCGCATTCGGGCCAGCCCGGCTTCAAGCAGACGCCGGCGCGCGCCGAGAAGGTGGTGGTGGAATGGCGCGGTTTCCTGCTGCTCCAAGGCTATGCCGAACTGGTGCCGGATTGCCTGTGGGCGACGCGGGTGACGGTGTCGACCGGCACGCTCTACGAGCTGGCGGGCGCCGGCGACCTCGGGCGGCTCGACCGCTGGCTGCCCAAGGGCGAGCGCGTCGAAGTGTCGGACGCCCGGCGCGGTTCGCGCAGGACGGCGATCATCGCCGACGGCAGGCTGGCCGCCGGCCTCTTCATCGCCCGCGACGACAGCCTGCCGCCGCGCGACTGGCTGATCGCGCAGCTGGGCGAGGCCGCCGACGCCGCCGTGCTCGCCGGCAGACCGGCGGGACAGCAGGTCGATCGCGGCCCGATCATCTGCGTCTGTTTCGACGTTGGCCTGCGCACGATCGTCTCGGCCATTGCCGAGCAGGCCCTGGTCGACGTCTCCGCCATCAGCAAGGCGCTGGGGGCTGGCACCAATTGTGGCTCCTGCCGCCCGGCGCTTGCCCGCATCCTCGCCGAAAAGCCGCTCGCCAAGAAGGAAGAGATCGCATGATGCAGAGCGACTTCGCGCCGGGAATGGTCTCGCTGGTCGGGGCGGGGCCGGGCGACCCCGAGCTTCTCACCCGCAAGGCCGAGAGGCTGCTGGGATTGGCGGACGTGATCTTCCACGATGCACTGGTCGGCGTTGGCGTGCTGGCGCTAGCCCGGCCGGGCGCCGAGCTGGTGAGCGTCGGCAAGCGATCGGGCCGTCACTCGAAGAGTCAGGAGGACATCAACGGCCTGCTGCTGAGGGCGGCGCGTGAGAACCGGCGTGTCGTGCGGTTGAAGGGTGGCGATCCCTCCATCTTCGGCCGCTCGGCGGAAGAGATGGAGTGTCTCGCGGCGGCGGGTGTCCATGTACATGTCTGCCCCGGCATCACTGCCGCCAGCGCAGCTGCGGCGTCCGCGGGCGTTTCGCTCACCTTGCGGGGGCTAGCGCGGGGGCTGACATTCGTAACCGCCCATGCCCAGGCCGGCGAAGCAATAACGATCGACTGGCCGGCGTTGATGCGGAGCCAAGCCACACTAGCGGTCTATATGGGACGTAATGCAGCCAGCGAGGTTTCCCGCCAACTCCTTGCCGCCGGTATGGTGCCTGAAACGCCGGTAATTGTGGCAGTCAATGTGTCGCTACCCGGCGAGCGTCTGGTTCGCGGTATGCTCGCGGCATTGCCATTTCTCGTGAAAGCCGTGAGCGGGGAGGAACCTACGCTGCTCTTGATCGGGGAAGCCATCGGCGGGGCCATACGTTCTGACTGGAGCCCCGCCGAGGTATTGTCTTCCAAAGCGGCCCAGCACGTTGTGAGAGTTGACCACCAATAGATTGCGAACCAGCACGAGCGGAATATGCGTGATCGGACTGTTTGGGTGCCATCACCATCAGGTGAACTGGAGATCGTCGTAACCGGCGAGGCGCTGTCTTCGCTACGGATCGAAGGCGTGGCGCTGCAGGATGGGGCTAGTCTCACGCGCTACTATCGGAGCGTTATTGCCGAAATCGCGCTGGAGAAGGCGCTCAACTCCGGGGGCTTGGTTTCCAAAATCACGCTTTCGAAGTCCGATTTCGAGGACTGAAAAACGCGACCGACGCTGTTTGATAGGGTCTTCGGACCGGCTCACGTGCGCCCAGTTGTCGTCATTCCCGACCCTCGGAGCCGTTGCTGATTCCGGTCGGTCCGGTTGCGAGAGCCCCGATGACATCGCTGGTAGCCGGCAACAGCTTGCTCTGGGTCGACTGGCGACATCCATCGGAGGAAAAGCTGCCCATCGGGAAGGCGCCCAATGACGGTCATAGCAGGTCGCTTTTGACGATTCCAATCGCCGAGGTCTGATTTTGAGCGACTTCTGAGCAGCGCCTGCAGGCGAGATCCTCGGATCCGGCCAGAACCCGCGTTTCGTGTGCCAGACTGACGAAGTCCTCTTTCGGCCGGAATTCAGAAGCCGTAACATATGCCTTCGACGGGCAGTTTGGCGGATTGTCGACTTGCTTTTGGACTTGGTCAAACTGCTTGTAAGCCCCGCGCCTACGGCCGTGCGAGCGGCGACGAGGATTTGAAACTGAAGAATCTGCAGAGCAGCATTTATCTCATTATGATGAGAGCGCGATCTCCGTCTGTGTCAGGCGATGCTTGAGCGGTGGATGGATTAGGAGGCGCCTGAGGACGCCTGCTCGGCGAAGACTGCGATCTGCCGGAAGGCCTCCTCGAATCGATCCAAGGTCTCCTTTACGGGCTTGCCGGCGCCGCCGAAGAGTTTGGGGTGCTGGAGAAGATAGGCAGCCGGATCGTAGTGGCTGAACTCCTTAATCTCGGTTGGCAGCACGCGGAAGTAGGCTTCGGCCTTCTTTACGATACGCATGGTCGTGGTGTCGGCGGCGTCGAGCTTCTCAACCGTCAGCAGGTGCTCGCCCTTCAGGTCGTACGTCGCGTTCACCAAGTCGACGAACAATTGGGGAGCGAAGAAGTCCTCGATGTCAGCTTCCTCCTGGCCGACGATCTGCGTGGCGAGGATGATCCGCTCCTTTGCCAGAAGCTCGGACTTGTAGAGGTCGTCCAGCTTGCGCTTCTGTCCCCGGTCGAAGTCGGTGAGGACCGCGACGTTGAGCTTATTCCCGTAGAACAGCTTCACGAATGGAAGGACCTTGTCGATGCCTCCAGACGGGCAGATGGCCCACTTGGCGGCGAGATGCGTCCGGCCGGTCGCCTTCAGCGCTGCGGAGGCGACCTGAAGGTATAGGATGTCGCTGGGTCCCTCGACGAGAAGCGTGTTCTTGCCGATAATGAGCGTCTGCGTAATCTCGAAGCCCATGGCGCCGAACACGGGGAAGTTCGTCTGCGGGTCGGTGGTCAGGACGTCGGATCGGATTTTGGTGCCGATCGACTTCTTGCGACCGCGCGCATCTTTGACCACGACATCTTCCACCGTGCGGACGCTTGCGAGGTCCTCCGGGGGCACCATGAATGGCGAGTGCGTCGACCAGATGAGCTGGTGATGAGGAGCGATCTCCTCGGCGAAGTAGCGGAGCAGGTCGAGCTGCGCCGTGCCGTGCAGCGTCAGACCGGGCTCGTCGAGGAGTAGGATGACGTTGCCGTGGCTCTTCTTGATCTGAGCGAACTTCACAAGGAACGAGAAGAACCAGATGAAGCCTGCCGATCGCTCCGAGAAGGGCACGGTAACGCCGTGGAGGCCGTTTTCGACGCGAGCGCGGGCAACGGGGCCGCTGTTGAAGGGAACGGGATCACCGCTCTTGCCCTCAGAGAGCACGACCTTGATCTTGAGCTCGTCGTTTTGCGTCCAGTATTCGAAGATCTGGTCCGTTATGCGCAGCGCCGCCGCCTCGCACTTGGCGTTGAGCTCCTCGAACTGCGTCGTCGCTATTAGATCGTCGAGGTTCGCGCCGGCATACTCGAGAAAATCGAGGAAGACGCGGTCGCCGCTCGACATCGGGCTGTTCTGCTGCTTGTCCGCGTTCAGCTTCTGGATGGACAGCTCGCCGCTCATACGGTCGTAGTGGGAGAAATACATGAACCTCGGGGTCCGCGAATCAAGGATGTCGATCATGCGCTTGGCCGCCGAGTTGCCGCGGAACTTGGTGATGGCCTCATAGAGCGATTGCTGCGCGGCGCTCCTCGTCGCCAGGTCGGCCAGCAACTTCGCTGCCTGAACGGTGTCCTTGGCTCCCTTGAGGCCTTCGCGCTCCTCCACCGAGAGGCTGTGCGCCTCGTAGAGCTGCGACAGGATCGCTCCATTGTCCGTCGGCAGCCACCACGTGGCGCCCGTTGACTCGTAGGTCTTCGTGATCGTCACCGACCGGCCGGTCAGCGCCTTCGGACCGAACTCGTCGACGATCAGCTTGCCGTCGGCCTCGCTCATCTCCCATTCGGTGGCCATTACCGTGGCCTCGCTGTCGCCGTGCGCCTGCACGTAATCCGCATACGCCCTTCGCGGGTAGTTGGTGATCTTGCCGTATTCGTTGTTCGACGTCTCAGTCGAGCGAAGGCCTTCAAGCGCCCGCAGGAAGGCGGACTTACCCGCCTCGTTCTTGCCGACGAGGCAGGTGGACTGGCCGATCCTGACGACGTTGGAGTCGATTATGTTCCGGTAGTTGGTGGCGTGCGCGCTGATGAGCTTCAAGGTGGCAATCCTCTTACTGGCGTCTGGCGGGGTGCGTCCCAGCGTCTTGGACTAGGGCACAAAAGACGAACATCAGATGCCCTTCGGCGCATGTCAATGTCGTGTTTGGTTCGTATTGGACTGGGCTTCGGAATGGCCGTCGCCGTGGCCGCGTCCGATCCGACTGTTTCCGCGTCCGGAGCTCGTCGACGGCGTATTCGCCCTGCTGCCCGATCAGCCTACTCGCCTGTTGCGTGCGATCCAGCTACGGATATGGGATTCGCGGACGTGGGAGACGGCGCTGGCGAATTTGCGTGGTGACGGTCGCCGCAGCGGGAAGTTTTATGGATTTCGATCGGGAGGAACTCCGGCTGCTTGCGGCCCTATGGATCGATCATCACGGCCGGGACAGGCTCCTTAGCGCCGGCGACCTGACGGTGGATTACGGCGTCAGGCTACCAGACCGATGGCTGGAGAGCATGGCGGTCACTCTCGAGGGCAAGGGATGGGCAACCGTCTATCGTTCTCTTTCCGACGTCGCTCTCGGGCTGCGGCCGGAGGGATATCGCGCTGGAATGAAAGCGGCGCTCGAGTTGACAGGCGGAAGCGCGATCGAGGTGCAGTTCGATCAGAGGGAGATACTTGGCGATGGCGCCGTCCCAGCGGACATGCCAGGCGGTCCCGGTTGGAAGTACTTTGACTACGACACCCCCTCTGAGACGCCCGCTGTCGTAGTCGCGCCCGGTAGTCGGGCTATGGAGATGGTCGCGTTGGACCACGCGGATCCGGGCCACGCGAAAATTCGCCAAGTCTTGACCGAGGTGATCGATCTCGTGGACGGTGACAATGAACTCCACGACGGGAAGGCTGCCGCCCTGCGTCTTCGGAACGCCGCAAGCCTCTGGTCCGGCACGAACATACGGGTGATTGAGCTTCGGGTCGGGATTTTAATGGCCATCGACGACGTCTGCGAAAAGGTCGTTGGTGCCTACTATGCCGGGGCAGTTGCGGCCTTAGCCCTGCTCGTCCGGTCGTTTGCCAAGGATAAGCTGCACATTGATATGGACGATTTGCTGTGAATTCCGATTCGACGGGAGATCGAGCAGCAGAGATCTTCGTCCTGCATTACGGCAAAGCGGAGTTGCTGGCCGCTCCTCCAGCGGAGCGCGCCTTCTTCCTGCTGATTACCCAGCTGACGAACGACGTGCAGATCCTATGGAAGCAGGTCCTGTTCGCCTTGAACTGCTTCAGTAGCGGTGTCATCGAGCGACAGGCGGCCTCGGCAGTCGGGATGCTGAATCTCCGGCTGTTGGCCGGCAGACTTTCGGAAGGCGGCAGCACGCTTCACAGGGTCTACCGCCCGATCAGGAACGACTACGATCCCCTCATCGGCGACGAGGCCCGGCACGCGGTCGAGATGCTGTTCGATCTGTTCGACGACAGGAACAACCTGCTGACGAGGGTGAGGAACGAGGTCGGCTTCCACTCCGATCCGGCCCAGGCGCTCGCCGCGCTCGACGATCTCTCCGACGACGACGGGCTTGGCGACTATCTTTCCCCGACCATCAACAACACCCTCTACTGGTCTGCGGCGATGATAAACGACGCCGTCCTGCGCCGGATTACGGGGTTGGATCAGAGCTCCTCCCTGAACGAAGTGATGTCAACGGCACAGGCAGCGACTGCTGCCTTTAACCGGCTCTCGTTTGGATTCGGCCGCGTCTTTTCGGAGCGCCATCTCAAACGCGGGCTGTCCGATCTCGCCAATCACCGGGAGGTGATCGAGGAGGTGCCGACGGTTGGCTCCATCTCGCTGCCCTTCTTCTGTCGGATGGATGAACCGGCCTGACGCGGGGCGACCGCACCGACGGCCGACTGCCGCGATGTCTCCCAGCCGGGCAAGCGCCGTAGCGTTCGTTGCCTCTTGCGGTGATGCAAAAGCGGCCTCCGCGCGGACCGACGCGGACATACGACGCGGAGCATGATTTCCGGAGATATGACGCTAATCGCGCGCGCTGTCGCAGCGATGTGGAGGGGGACGCTAGCGTGGCCTACTGGGGCCAGTCGGGCGTCCGCCGTTCGTCGAACCCTCCGGGCGCTCGAAGTGCATCGCCGCAAGGCGGACCCCTGTCAGATGCGGGCGTGCCGTGGCCTAATCGCGGATCGCGCCGAGCAACGTAAATGAAGGGCGGCTCATTACAGTTCGTTACCCAAGACCGGTCGGTCGCCTAACGGCCAGATCCGGATGTACCGCAGGCGACTCGCGATCGGCCAGGCGGCATCGTCCGTTCCTGCTCGAAGACCTCTTTGGCGTCGCTCAGAGGCGAATTTTTCCGGCATAACCGGTCATTTCGAGGTATCCTCGGCCACCAATCGTCTCGACAGCGCCCTCCCAGTAGACCGGGCTACCTGCCGCCCGACCGTCGAGTTCTTGGTCAGGAAATAGCGGGTGCATGGTGATGCTGCGAATTCGGTTTTGGATCCTGATGTGCAAGACGGGATCGACCGGGTAGACGGCCCCTGTATGGGGGGAGCGCCAGCTATGGCGAGGTTCAAACGCGACATCGCCTGGCCCGAGGCTGGTCGTCGTTCCGTCCGCCGCGCGCCATGTCCCGCCAGCCCAAACGCTCCTGCCATCGGCACCCCGCATGCGGAACGCCATCAGTGCCCCACCGTCGTTGAAGTTGATGCCGGTCCAATCCCATCCCACCGCGCCCTGTGGCAGATAGGCGGATGACCATTCCCGATCGAGCCAGGCTGTGCCTTTGACCGCCTCGCCGCTGCCATGGTCTGAGACGTTGCCCGACACGGCGAGATGGGTCAGACTGAAATATCGGCTTGCCGAAAGAGGGTCCGGTCCCTTCTGACTGAAGCCTCGATCTCCCTCCTCGAGCACAGCCTGAGTCGGCTGGAATGTCAGGTCGAGTGCAAACCCGTCCCCGATGACGTGGGCGATGAATTGACCATTTGGAAGGCGGCGCAAGCGCCAGGTGTCAATGACCACATCGGTGTCGCTGCGCGATGCACCGGCAACGCCGAGCCCCTCACGGGCGATTCTTTGCCCCTTAAGGAGGTGACCGATGTTTGGATCGGAGATGGCGGCGTGGGCGAAAAGGATCTGGCGGGGAGCAAAGGCGCTGCGGCTTTCGCCTCCCAGACCAGCGGCAGTCCGGAAGAAAGTGATCTGAAAACCGCGGTGACGGTTGCCTGGGCCGTCCAGCCAGCCGGTAAGGTACCACCATTCGGTGCGATATTCAGGATGTGCGCCGTGATCGCGAGGGAAGATGAGGGCGACCCCCGGTCTCACCTCGGCAAAGCGCGCGCTCGGCGGCGCGGCGCCCAAGATCATGAACATCGCGAGATGCATGATGAGCCGTCGCATCACCAATCTTCCCTTACTGCGCGAACGGCGTCGGCAGTGACGGCGCGACGTCCCGCCAGCATCGAGGTTACCGCGGAGGCCGTGACGAGTGCCAACGCAACCCCGGAAAATAGCGCGAGGGGGAGACGGGTTTCCATCGTCCAGTTGAACGACTGCGGATTGACGACGTGGATCAAGATCTCCGCGAGGCCGCATCCCAGCACCACGCCCGCGTCGCACCGATCAATCCCAGCAGCGCGCCCTCGACGCCGAGCATCGCGACGATCTGACGCCGGGTCACGCCAAGATGGCGGAGCATGCCAAATTCGCGGGTGCGTGCGATCGTCTGCGCCGAGCTTGTGGCAGCGACGCCGGCAAGGCCGACCAGGATCGCGACCAGCTCAAGACCGTAGGTAATCGCGAAGCTTCTATCGAAGATGGCCAGTGCACGGGCCTTCAGGGCACGTGTCGGGAGAATTTGGACTTCGTCAGAAATGGCGCGCGGCAAAGCCCGGCGTAATGCCGACATGGTCGCAGCTGCGTCGGCCCCCGGCACCAGATCGACCGCGGCCTCACCGCGTGCGGCATCGCCGGTCAGAGACAGATATTGCCCCGCATCGATCATGACCGCGCCTTCCTGTCGCGCATAGTCTCGATAGACCGATGTCACAGTAGCGCGGATCGACCTGGCGCCGAGCGGCAGGGTCAACTTTGATCCAGGCGACAGCCCATAAAGCCGCGCCGCGGGTTCCGAAATCTGCACACCTAAAGTCCCAGGTCGAGCGGCAGCCGCGCGTCCGAGCTTCGGCAACGCCTCGGCAGCGCTATCGCGGACAACGAGCGTCAACGACGGTCGGTCTGCAACCAACTTCATGGGATGCTGCGTACCAAACAAGATTCTGGCGACCTCGGGTACGGCGCGAAGCCGCATTTGAGCTGCAGGATCGAATGGCGTGCCGTTATCCGCAGTGATATAGAGATCGGCGGACAGGATCTGACCGAGCCATTCGTCGACCGAGACGCGAAAACTCGTCACCATCACCGCCATCGCGATCATCAGACCGACGCTGGCGACGGTGCCAGAAAGCGCCACGGCCGCCTGGCTCGGCGCGCCCCAGAGCCTGTCGATGGCCAATGTCACGACGGGAGAGGCGAAGGAGCGGCGAGCAAGCGGCGCGAGCAGCGTCCGCGCCAGCCACGGCATTGCCGCGATCCCGGCAGCGAGCAGCAGGCCAACGGCGCCATAGCCGAACAGGGCAATGCCGCCCACGGCCGGCAAGAATGCGAAGCCCGCGCCGACAAAGGCGAGGAGCAGCGCCATCGCAACCGAAGGCCGGCGCCGAGGATCGATCGCGTCGCCCGAATTCTTAAGGGCGACCGCAGGCATCACCCGCACAGCATCGCGTGCAGGCAACAGGCTACCGATGAGTGCGGCGACGATGCCAAGGACGGCAAAGCCAAGAGCGGCAAACCCGTCGAATTGGAGTGGCGGTGTACCCCCGGTGGCGAAGGTCCCGCTTCCGAGATCGCCCCCGATGAGCCGAAGCACGCCGAATGCGAGCGCCGCTCCCCCCGCAACCCCGATTGCGCTGCCGACAAAGCCAAGAATGAGACCTTCCGCCATCAGTTGCCCGAGCACCATCCGCCGCGAGGCACCCATCACTCGCAACAGCGCGAAGTGGGATCGGCGTCGGGTGATGGACAGAGACTGGGCCGAATAGACCAGGAAGGAGCCGGTCAGGAGTGCAACCAGGGCCAGCATTTCGAGATTGACCCGATAGGCGCGCGACAGAGCGTCGGCGCGGTTCCCGTCATCGGTAGGGCTGGCGATCACCGCGTCGGCCGGCAGTATCGAGGCAATCGCAGCGCGGAGCTTATCCGGGTCGGCTCCAGTAGCAAGTCTGAGGTCGATACGATCAATCCGGCCGAGTCGGCCGAAGCGGTCCTGCGCGGATGCGATATCGATTGCGCCGAGCGCGCGATCACTCACGCCAGGCAATGTACCGGCGATCGTGAAGACCTGCGGCCTTCCATCGACGACCAGTGAGGCGGTTTCACCAACATGCCGCTCCGCCAGGGCGGCTGGCGAGAGAAACACCGATCGCGGGTCGAGCACCGCCATCGCCCCACCCGCAGTTGTCGGTCGTGGCAACAGGCGGGGGGTGGCACTGGCGACGCGCAACGCGTCTAGCCCGAGCAAGTCGATCTCTCGACCGTCAATGCGTGCGCGAAGCACGATGACGGGACTGGCCGAGGCGATACCTGGAAGACGCGAGACGCGGGGGTAAAGCTGCTCGGAAAATCCACCCGGGCCCGCGGCTTCAATGCGCAGGTCCGCCCCGCCATTCACCGTGGCGAGGCCGCGCACGAAGCGATCGAGGGCTGACGCATTGACGAGGTGCACCGCAAAGCCCAGCGCCACGCCGACCGCTATCGCGACGACCGCAGTCAGGATTCGCACAGGATGCGCCCGCCATTCGCCTATGAACATCCAGCGTGGCACGATCGAGGCGCGCCAGGCCGACATCACGGTCACGCTGGCACCAATCCGGTCGATGTCAGCCGCAGAATACGATCGGCGCTTGCGGCGGCAACTTCGGAATGGGTGACGAGCACGGCCCCGGCTTTTGCATCCCGCATCTGCGCGATCAGCAGGCCGAGGACGCGTACGGCTGTCTCGGGATCAAGATTTCCAGTCGGCTCGTCGGCCAGAATGAGTGTTGGCCTGTGTGCGATCGCACGGGCGATCGCGACTCGTTGTAGCTCCCCGCCCGATAGCTGGTTCGGATAATCGTCTGAACGGCCGGGCAGGCCAACCGATGTCAGCAGGTCCCGGGCCCTGGCGCTCGCTTCCGCCGGGGATGTTCGCAACAAGGCCAGCGGCAATGCGACATTCTGTCCGAGCGTCAGGTGCGGCAGAATGTGGAAAGCCTGGAAAACGAAACCGATCTGGCGGCGGCGAAGCGCGGCCCGACCGTCTTCATCGAGCAGGGCGAGGTCGGTCCCGTCGAGTGTTACCGTGCCGCTGTCGGCTCGCTCCAGGCCGGCAACGATATTCAGCAGCGTGGACTTTCCAACGCCCGACTCTCCCATGATCGCAACGAGCTCGCCGCGCTCAAGTTGAAGCGACACGTCCTCGAACAGAAGCCTGTCTGTCGGAACGGTCTTGCGGAGGTCGGTTATTGCCAGAAGCGGTGGCGAGGCCATGTGTGGCCTCTACAATGTCGGCCATGGTTTAGATAGCGCGGCCGGCTCAGATCCTCGGCCTCGAGCCGGCATCTGCGGCAGCGGATTGGACCTGAAGGGACCGATCCGGCGAGAAGCGGTCAGTGCGGGGAGATCGAATGGGATCGACGGGGATTTCGATAGAAGCAATTCCCCATCGACAGATTCCATGGCATGCTCTGGGTAAGGACAGTCAACATGCACCCCGACGATGATCAGCTTGCAGACCATCGCATTGTGGCGGAGCAATCCTTCTTTCAAAGAGCGACGTATTGGCTCTGGAACCCGTGGTATGCGAAACTCCTTTGGGCACTATCCGGACTCTATTGGTTAGGTCTCTACGCCATGATGCTGGAGCCAGATTGGTTGAGCAACTCCCTCGCAGGCGCCATGATCCTGCTCGTGTTCCTGTTCAATCCAATCACGGTCATTGCCATTCTCGGCCGGGGATGGGTCAAAGCTAATGTCGCCCATGGAGATTGGATCTTCGTGCCTGGATCGCCACTCGAAATTGTCGAACGGCAGAGGAGAGAGCGCGAAGAAGCTTACATCAACCCTGCAGATGCTCGATCGAGTTATATGCATCAACAATATCTCGAGAAGTCGAAGCGGCATTCTACTTCTCACGATGGTCTTTGAACTCTGAACTTCCGTCACCCCAGCCGCGATCCCTGTCTCCTGCCAGCCGTCCTGACTCGAGGATCGAGGATTGCTCATAAGACATGATGGGTGCGGTGATCTGCTTTGTACCTCGTCCCGCGTCGGCATCGTCTAGGTAGCGATTGCGAAGTCCGTTCGCTCCAAGCACCTGCTCGCCAAGCTCCTTTGAGAAGGCGCCTTCTGGGTCGCGGGACTTCGATGCGGCACGTTCTGCCGATGCGATGGAATTGCGGACGTCGTAGTTGACGATATCGATGGAAGATTGTGCCTGCATCGAGACGAGGCCACGATCCGATACATCGGCGCTGAGACTTCCAGCCGCAGTGCCGGAGGTGCCGCCCCCGCGTGCAGCGCTTCCGCGCGTGGAGGATCCGGTGAGGCTCGCGGACGCGCTTTGGATATCGCTCGTCTGATGGTCCGCCGATCTGGAGATAGAGCGTTGCCAGCCTGTCTGGCTTATGATCGCAGTTACGTCGCGCTCAAGCGTGTCGGCGACCTGAGGCTTCAGGCGCCAATTTCCGTGTCGATCCATCTCGAATCCGCCATGGAGCCAGCGCGCCATCTGGGCATGGCCATCGGGACCACCGCCAAGCATCTGCTCGATCGTATCCGGCCCCGCTTGCTTGCCGGCCTCGAACTTGGTCGAGGTGTCGCTGCGCGCGGATTGCGCGAAGCCGGTGCTGCTGGAGACGAGCAGATCGTTGTCCGCGAAGCTGAAGCGGGCATGACCGCCCTGCGCAATGGCGCCGAACTGACTGTCGTTGATCAGGCCCCCGCGATGCAGCTGCGCAGCCGCCTGCGGCGAGACGTTCATGCTGAGATCGCCATTCTGGGCGAGCGCAAGCTGCTTGCGATCCATGGCGACGCCGTGGGCGCGCAGCATGCCCTGCATGCGGGTCAGGCGTTCGCGGTCGACGATTTGCGTGGTGCGTGCGTTGCGGGCGCGATCGGCAACCCCATCGGTGCCGCCATCGGCCAGGTCGACCTGGTTGCCCGCCGTCGCGGACAGCGATCGAATGAAGCTGTCGAGATGGGCGGCCTCGCGGACTGTGACACCCGACGCGGCGGCGCCATCGGCGAAACCGGCATTGTCGGATTCGCGCCGTTGCTCCCCGGTCAGGGCATTTCCGCGCACGCCGTCCGGTCCGACCTCGCGCTGTGCGTCCAACCTGCCCGACCGTTCGGCGAAATCGTAGCCGGCCGCCTCGCGTGTGCGGCCGTAGACGCTGGTCCCCTCGCGAGAAGCCTCGCGTGTCGCGCCGTCGGCGGTGCCGACCTGGCTCGCGGCATTGTAGGTCTCGAGCGCATGTTCGACCTGGGCCTCGTTGCGTCCCGTGGCATGCGCGAGCTGGGTGATCGCGGAAGAGCGCGCTTCGCCGGAGAGCGCGGTGACGAAGCCAATGCGCCGCCCGGTCTCCTGGACGGAGAGGCCGAGCATGGCGGAGGCAGCGCGCTGTCCGGCATTGGTGCCGGTGCGCGTGGCCTGCTCGGTAGAGACGTTCCCGCGCTCGGTTGCGGCAACGTGGCCGCCCGCGAAATCGCGGCGGCCCTCCATGGCACCGACCTGCGTCTGGGCGCCGGTAATCTCGTTGCGCAGTACCTGTTCTTGCTCGAAGCCATTTGCGATGAGCTTGCCGAATAGCGAATCAGCCGCCGCGTCGGCGATCACGCCCGACGCCTTCAGCTTGGCATCGTCGGCGGAATAACCGTCGCGCTGGAAGTGGCGGGCGGCACTATCCATCATCATGGCGTAGGCGCGCTCGTCGCCGAACGCCTTCCACTGGACCATATTCTGCGCGAACGACGCAAAGGATCGCTCGCCGGCTTGGCCCTTGCCGAAATAGGTCTGGCCGAGCGAACGTAAGGCGTCGCCCTGCGCGAACTGCTGGTAGGCGGCCGTTGCCGCGTTCGCCTGGATGGCACGCTGGGTTGCGGGATCCGAAAGATCGCCTCCTTTCAGCGCAGGCGCCAGCCCGCCGAGCTCACGCGAGGCATCGATCCCTCCCATGCCGAAAGCAGGGATACCGGGTGCGGCCGGCACCTGTCCGCCGACGATCCCGCCGGCCTCACCGAAACCCCGGTTCGCGGCGAAGCTCGATCGTTCGCCGAAATCCCCGAAGGTCGAGACCGCGTTGCGCCGGGCTGACGTTCCGAAGGCGGAGGCCTGGGCTTCGAGCGCGGAGGCGCGGCCCTCGCTGGTGGCGAGAGGGGCAGCGGCAGCTGATGCCCCGCGGAGGTCAGCCAGAGCCCCGCCGGTCACCGCGCTGAACACGTTGCCGGAGAAGCGGAAGACCGTGAACACAAAGGCGCCGGCGAGGCCGGCGGCCGCTGTCCGGAAGCTGCCGAAGATGGCGAGCGCTTTCTGGGCGGCGGACGGCGCCATCAGCCAAGCATTGGCGGCGACGCCGTTCGCGCGCATCTCGGCGAGTGCGCTCATCGCGCGGCCGAGCGTCAGCTGGTAGATGCCGGCATCGATCACGCCCCACAGCGCCACGAACACGAACAACCCAAGCGCGAAGCTCGCGACTCGCAGATTGATGGGTGTCAGGATGAACAGGAGCGCAATCGGGACCATGAACAGCATGATCCCGAAGACGGTGGCGCGGATGGTTGGAAGCCATTCATTGGCGACGGACAGGGTCGCCAGGCCGCTGGTCACGGTGGCGCGGTTGGCCATGACGCGGGCGGCGGTCGCCGGGCTGTCCTCGAACAGGACGTCGCCGACCGTGTTGGCGAGCAGGATGTCGGTCATCAGCCCCTGGGTACCGAGGCCGTTCCCCATCATCATGGCGCCGATCTCGCCGAGCTGTCCCTTGCAGCGGGTAAGCTGGTTGGTGTCGGTGGCATCGAAGCCGGAGCGGGCACAGACCTGATTCTGGTAGCTGTCGAAGGTCATCGGATCTCCGAGGCGGGACTGGATGCTGGCCCAGGCGTCCGAACAGCTCATCGTCGTGCCGGCCTTGTCCGCGCTCGAATAGACCGTCGAGTAAGTGGCGGGGCCGGCCATGGCGGCGAAGGCCCCCGACAGGTCGGTCGTGGTGCGGAAGAGCTTGTCGTCGTCGATGCCATAAGCCGGGGAGACGCGAGCGACCGGATAGCATTGACGCGCATAATCCTTGATCGTCTGGTCGAGGAAGATGTCGGTCATCGGCCCCTGGGGGGTGACCGCGTTAAAGAACAGGTCGAAGGCGTGTCCGCCCGCGCCGAAGGCGATCTTGCTGTCGGGATCGATGGTGTTGTCGTCGATCGTCTCGACCAGCGCATGCTCCATGAGATTGGTGGTGCCGGCGATCAGGACCAGCAGATTGGGCACGCCGCCGACGGGCTGGAACGCATTGCGGACGGGGTCATAGACGTTGACCGTGCCGGTGGTGGCGATCATGCCGGCGAACAGGCCGATCCCGACAAGCATCTGGAAGCCGAAGGCGACGAGCCCCATGCCCGAACCTCGGATCGAGGCCAGGGCGGCACCGAGTGCGATACCGACGGTCGCGATGATCACCACCAGCGTCTCGTAGCGCGGATCCGCGAAGATCAGCGCGACCATGTGGAAGGCGTCGACCGTCTCGGCGAAGCCGTCATAGGTGTAGAAGCTCGTGTCGATCGCGAGCGCGGGCGAGGCGGCCAGCGTGATCGCGGCGAGTGCGAGCAGGGCGCGAAGCGGGCGGAGGGCGCGCACGATCGGCCTCACGGATTGCGGCCGGCAGCGGCGCCGGCGCTGTTGCGGGCATCCTGGTCGCGTGCGCGCAACAGGCTCGCATAGGATGTGGCGAGATGCGCCTGGTTGAGCGCTGCAAGATAGGATTGCCGCATCTGCGCGCGTTGGCGCAGCACCTCTTCGCGCAGGTCGCGCAGCTGCTCGACGCCCTTGGTGAGGATCTTCGTCTGGCAGATATTGGCGCTGTTGCCGTCGGCGGCGCCCGCCGAGGTGACGCCGCGCTCGGCATTGCCGATCGCGAAGTCGAGGCTGCGGGTCAGGTCGTTTAACATCTGGTAGGCGAGCGTGAGCGCGACCAGATCGTCGGTATCGTCGATCACGCTGGCGGGCACGCCCTGGCGCACGCCCCATTCGAGCATGCGATAGACGGGGAGGGTGCGCACATTGGCGACGAACTGCTTCTCGTCGTCGGTGAGCGCGCCCCGGGTGCGGATCTTGTCGCTGATCGACTGCATCCGGTCCCGCGCCAGCTCCAGCGCGCCCTTGGTGCCGTCCTGCGAGCAGTCATTGGCGGTCGGTGGCACGTTGAGTGCACGCTTCTGGACCTTGCCGGTCAGGAAATCGTCCGAGCTTTCGGTGTCCTGGAGCGGGCAGGCGGGGATCGCAGAGAAGAGCGGGACCTTGTCGTTCGCGTCCCAGCGCATGTAGACGTCGCCGACGCGCGCGCGCATCTGGTCCGCCCAGTCGCCTGCCCCGACCCGCGCGGCGGCGTGCGCCAGCAACGAGCCGGTCTTGAAGATGTCTGTGACGTCGGCCGGACAGTTCTGCAGCGCGTCCTTCAGATCCTCGGTCGGGTTATTGGCGTTCGCCTTTATCTTCTCGCGCGACTGCTGGTAGCTCTTGGCGAAGCCCTGGGCGATCGACTTCGATCCGGTCATCTCCTCGATGATCCCGGACATGTTGTCGTCTCCCTTGGCGATCTCGACCATCCGATTGGCGAGCCGGCAGTCATTGACCTGGATCGAGTTGAGGTAGTTGGTCGCGGCCTCGAGCTTGGAGATGATATTCCCCATTTTTTCGTCAAGAGTTTCAAGGAGATATTGGAAGGCGACGGCGGGGGCTGCCTGGAGAATGCTCTCGAGCTTCTGGACGAGATAATCTGGGTCGAGGAAGGACATTCCGCCCAGGAACATGTCGATCCCGCCGCATCCCGCCTTGATCTTGGGGAGCGTCAGCGACATCAGATAATCGTTGTGGACGTCGACGCGGCCCGACATGCCGCCCGCCGTGAGATAGCCACGCGTCTGATCGTCGAAGCTGCCGGGCGAGCTGTAGGTCGCGTTTTCGAACCAGCTTTCGGCCCAGCCTGCGGCGCGGGCCGGCATTGTCCACCCGACAGGGCTGAGCGCGAACAACAGACTGGTAATCAGGCGGCAGGTGGAATTCTTCCTGGCCATGGTGGGCTCCATCGGAGAGGTCGATGAGGACGACACGTGCCCGCCATGCGCGTATCCGCCTGGTTGAAGGGTTGGGAGGTGCTGAGGAACCGGTCTCCCAGGCTCAAAATAACCTTGTAAATCGGGAATTGAATTCCCAGAATACAAGGATGATCAGGCGTAGAGTTGCATCCGAGGTAGTGAATCGGCTGGGCGAAGCGCCGGCTTTGGCGCTGCTTGGCCCGCGTCAGGTCGGCAAGACCACCCTCGCGGTCGAGATCGGCGAAACACGGCCCTCCATCTATCTCGATCTTGAATCCGATGCCGATCGCGCGCGCCTGTCGGAGCCCGAACTCTACCTCGCGGCCCACGAGGACAAACTCGTCATCCTCGACGAGGTCCATCGGATGCCGGACCTGTTCCAGATCCTGCGGGGCATCATCGATCGCGGGCGCCGCAAGGGACTGCGGACTGGACGCTTCCTTCTGCTCGGTTCGGCATCGATCGACCTGCTCCGCCAGTCCGGAGAGAGTCTCGCTGGCCGGATCAGCTATCTCGAAATGCACCCGCTCGACGCACTGGAAGTCTCGGCCGACGAAACGGAGCGCTTGTGGATCCGGGGCGGCTTCCCGGACAGCTTTCTTGCGTCCGGCGACCGCCTGAGCCAGCGCTGGCGGCAGGATTTCATCCGGACCTATCTCGAGCGCGACGTGCCCATGCTGGGGCCGCGTATCCCGGCCGAAACGCTGCGGCGCTTCTGGACGATGCTTGCGCATCACCAATCGGGTCTGCTCAATGCAACCGAATTCGCGCGCGGACTGGGCGTCGATCACAAAACCGTGGCGACGTGGCTCGACCTGCTTGTCGACCTCCTGCTCGTCCGCCGGCTCCAGCCTTGGCACAGCAACACGGGAAAGCGGCTGGTGAAGAGCCCGCGCATCTATGTGCGCGACAGCGGTCTCGTTCACACGCTGCTGGGGCTCGTCACGCATGACGATGTCCTCGGTCACCTGGTCTCCGGCGCGAGCTGGGAGGGCTTTGTCATCGAGACGCTCATCGCAGCCGCGCCCGAGGGTACGGACGCCCATTTCTACCGGACCGCGGTCGGCGCCGAGATCGATCTCCTGCTGACCCTGCCAGGTGGGAAGATCTGGGCGATCGAGATCAAGCGCAGCCTCAGCCCGAAGGTGGAGCGGGGCTTTCACCATGCCTGCGCTGATCTTTCGCCGCAGAGACGGATCGTCGTTTATCCGGGGGCTGATCCCTTTCCGCTTGGCGATGGCATCGAGGTGATGTCGCTCCGCGACGCCGGGGAGGCGCTGCTGGTCGAGCAGTGATCCGCTGGGCCGCGTCGGGGCGGGCGGCCTATGCGTTGGGGGCGACGCGGCGAACGTCACCGGACGGGAGGCCGACGAACGAGCGATGGCAGCGCGACGATGCCGGTGAATCTGGACATGGCGCGAACGCCAACGGCCGCCCGGACCCCGGTCAGCATCTTCGTCGCCAGATAGATGTTGCGTGCGAGATTGGGCAGGAGGTCGGTGCCAACCGCGACCGGGATGGTGCGGCTGGGGTCGGCAATCGGACGGACCCACACGACCGGGTCGCCGACCCAGGGAAGGTCGAGCCGGCCCGAGCGCAGCATCGCATCCTCTTTCGAAAGCGTGGCGATCCGCCAGCCATAGCGGGCGCGGAACATGCCGAGCTTGGCCCAGACGTCGGCGCAAGGCAGGCAGCCGGGCGCGGTGCTGGCCTCGATGATGAAGGCTGGAGCCTCCCCCTTGAGGGTGTCAATGAAATCAGGCGGAAAATCCTGCGTGATTGGCACCCGATGAAGCCAAGCCTGCAAGTCGGTTTCGGCCGAAACCGGATGGATCGCTGCACGTCTTGCCATTTCGTGCGCACGGCTCTGGGCACCGCTCTGCGATCCAGCGGCCAGTGCTAATATGCCGGCGCTCAGCAGCTTTCCAGAGCGCATCATAGGCCGCGCCCCGCATTGACTGTAAGGTGGATTCCCATTACAATGAGCGGTGAAAGGACTTGCTCGATGAATGCATATACGGTGACGGCCAAGGGACAGGTCACGCTGCGCAGGGAGTTTCTACAACATCTCGGCGTGCACCCGGGCGAGAAGATCAGTATCGACAAACTGCCTAATGGTGAAATCCGAATTCGGGCTACGAGGGCAACCGGCAAGATTTCCGACGTGTTCGGCATGTTCAAACACGAAGGTGCGACTGTCTCGATCGAGGATATGAACGAGACCATCGGCAAGGGTTGGGCCGGCGAGTTGTGAAAATCACGGCTGACACCAATGTTCTCGTGCGAGCGATTGTGTTGGACAATGAGGCGGAGACCCGTGGCGCGCAAAATGAGCTCGACCGTGCAGACCTTGTGGCGCTCACGCTGCCCGCTTTGTGCGAGTTTGTATGGGTCTTGTCGCGCAACTATAAGCTGGCGCGAGAGGATATAGCTGCAGCCATTCGGAAGCTTCTGGATGCGAGCAACGTCGCGATCGATCGACCAGCGGTCGACGCGGGCCTCCGTATGCTGGACGTTGGCGGAGATTTCGCGGATGGCGTGATCGCCGATGCTGGCAAATGGCTTGGAGCGGAAACCTTCGTGAGTTTCGACAAGAAGGCCGTCAGGCTTTTGCAACAGTGTGGCGAGTCGGCTCGTCCCCCAAAGTGATTGCCTGGTCCAGATATAGGGACGTTTTGCGCGCGTCTGGCTAACGCAGGTCATGGCTGTTCCGCTCCCGATGGATAGACGAGATTGACACCGGCTGCGCGCGGATCGCCCGCCGCGACCGGACCATTGGCGAGCGCATCGAAGAAGCCGTCTTCTTCGCCGGCACCGGTCATGAACTGTTCGGGCCGGATGTCGCCAGTCAGCAGCCGCACGGCCTGATAGGCCATCTGCGACAGATTGGGGTAGGCCTCGACCCCGCTCGCGATCACCATCTTCTGTTGGGAATTGCGCCGGATCACCATAGTCGTCGGCGTCACCTCCACACCGAATCGCTCACCGAGATCGGGGCGCTGGTCGAGATCCATCAGCGTGACTTGCCAGCCCATTTCCTCCTGGAACCGCTGCACGATCGGCCACTGGACCCGGCAATATCCGCATGAGGCCCGCGAGAACATGACCAGGGCGAACTCGTTGGCATGGCCACGCAAATAGTGCCGCCGGACATCGTCCTTGAAGGCGAGGAATTGGTCGCGCGCGTCGCCCACCATCGGGTTCGCCGATTTCGAGTTGAGCTCGGGATGCTGCAGCATCGCGATCTGGGTGACGCCGGCAAAGGCGCGGGCCTTTCGCCGGGCAAAATCCTCCAGCCGCCAGAAATCGGAGACGGCATCGACGGTGAGGACGGTGGCGGCATAATCGCGCTGGTCCTCGATCAGCTTGTGGATCCGCGATGGCGTCCAGGTGGCGAGCTCCGCCATGGGCGGAATCGCAGGCTTCCTCAGCTTTCCCGCAGGGTCCACTGGCGTCTCCTTGGGAGGCGGAGCCTCATACCACCAATAGCCACGATTCTGCCCATCCGAGGACGAGGCGGCAGCCCGTGCGGGCAGGCCGGGCAGCGCGGCCATGGTGGTCGCCGCGACCGAAGCGAGGAGGACGCGTCGGATCACAGCACACGCTCCATCCGGGCGAGGCGCGTGAGGGCGATCAGGCCATAATAGCGGCTGTCATAGCCATCGGGATGCGGGGATCCGACATAGAGGAATCCTGCCGGGATCGATCGTCGGCCCCAGGCGAGATGCCCGAGCGGTTGGCCTTTCCGTCCAAAAGCCTTGCTCACGCCGAGCAGGCGGCCATCGCAATAATACCAGCCATCGTGCTTGCCCGGCGTCAGGCGCGATGGCCTCTCGACCTCGCTGAGCGTCTGGCCGGGCATGCACAGCGCATATTTGGTGACGTTGACGGATTTCGCTCCCGCGATCGGGTCGGAAAGCCGGAAGGAGACGAGGTCGCCCAGATGGATCGGGCCGGGTGCCGCGCGCACCATCCAGGCGTCGATCGAGGGGCTCATCACGAGCGTGCAACGCGGAAGGATAAGCGCCGCCAGCAGCCCGATCGGCAGCACGATCCCATAAGCTTTCCAGAGCTGGTCGGGGCGCGGCGGCGCCCCGAGGCCGGACGCGCCAAGCGCGACCGCTGCGCGCAGTGGCAACTGCTCCAGTGCCGTCCAGGCAGACCTAGCGAGAGCCCAGGCGAGCTTCAGCATCCTTGACCTCCTCTCTGGCGCCGAGACGGCCGGCCTCGTCGAGCAGACCGGACAAGGCGGCATCGCCGTAGATGACGGGCATCGGCGCGGTGGGGGCGTCGCCACGCTCGCAATAGGCTTGGGTCGGGTCGCCTGAGACCATGGCGAACGCAGGAACACGCGCAATGCCGTGCTGGCGGAATGCGATCGGGTCGACCACGATCGGGACGTTGCGCATCGCGCAGGCGGGGCCGTCGCAACCCGGATCGAGACGCAGGATTTCCGCCGACAGCTTCGCCATGGGAGCAACGCGGTGGAGCCCGCCCGGCATGCCGCGGAAGGCGAGCGCGCCGCCCGTCTTTTCGAGACCGGCCGCGTAGGTGCGCAGCTCGTCGATCGGCATCGAGGCGGAAACGAAGAGCAAGGGGACCCAGCGGACATGGGCGTCAGGCGCCGCGACGTTCGCCAGGCTGACGATGTCGGGCTGGCTCAGGCCGAGCGCGGTTCCGACGCGCGCCGACATCGCCTCTTGCTCGGCCGCGAGGCCGGCCTTGCCGAGCTTCACGGCGGCATCGGCGCTCCGTGCCATTGCCGGATTGCCGGCCTGCCTGCGCATCGCGTCCCACGCGTGGCGTTGGATGGTGGCTTCGGCCTTCGGCGTGTCGAAGGCCGGGAGCGTCATCGCTGGGGTGGTGGGTTCCGACAAGGCGTGGCGCAGCGCTTCCATCGCGGCCTGGCTTTCCGCCGCCGCCGCGGGGGAGGTGGCCGGCGGCCCGGCGTCGGCGGGCGGAGCGCTACTGGCGATGACGCCTAGCAGGGCCAGCTCAAGGGTTGATCGTCTGCACATACGCATCGATCTTGTCCTTCATGTCGACCTGGATGTCGGACTGGGCCTTGCTCTCGACGTCGGCATAATATTCCGACAGGTCCATCCTGCTGAAGTCGAGCGCCTGGAATTCCTCCGCGGTGAGACCGCGGCAGTCGGGATGCTTGACCGGACCCCAGCCGATCGCATTGAAGTCCTTCAGTTGCGGACGACCCTGTTCCTGGATGATGCGGCCGAGCTTGGTGTTGAAGCAGCACTGGCTCTTCGCCTTCTGGATGCAGATGCCGAGCACCGAGGATGCGCAATATTCGCCGACCTCGTGGCACATGCCCGAACCCTTGAGCATGCCGGTTTCCATGTCCTGCTCGTCACAACCCTGAAGCAGGGTCTCGATCATGAAGTTGATCGCGAGGCTTATCGCTATCGACGTCGGATCGATCCCGGCGATGATCACATGCGCGCCGGCATTGGCGGCAGCGCTCGCGGTCGCACCCGCCTTGTAGGCGGTGTACGCCGCCTTCAATCCGGTGAAGAGGTTCTTGGCGACGGCGATCTTGGTCGAGAGTGAGGCGAACGACGAACCCATGCCGTCCTTCACGATCTTGCCCTTGTCGGCGCAGCAATTCTGGAAGGTGTCGAGCAGACCGGGCGGCCGGCAGCGCAACGCCCGGCCGGAGAAGATCTGGATGTTGCCGAGGCAATTGCCGTCGGCATCAACCTGGCCATCGTCTACGGCTCCGGGGTCATCGATGACCGTCTCGCTCACGATTCCGTTCTGGCTGGTGTCGATGCAGGCGTTGGGCGAGCAGGTCGGCGTCCCGCCGGTTGCCGGAGCCGCGCATCCATATTGAGGTCCGAGCGGGCAGGCAGATTGGCCGTCGGCGCCGATCGTGCAGCTGACCTGCTGGATCGGGCACTGCCAGCTACCGCCGGCCATGGAAGTGCAGCTGGCGGTCTCTTCGGGGTCGGCGGCGTCGCCATTGCCGTTCAGATCGACCGCGCAGAGCTGCTCGGCGTGGGCGGGCGGGGCGGCGAGCGATGCTCCGGCGAGAAGGAACGCGAATGCGAGTGTAGCGCGCCGGATCATTGGACTGCTCCCGCATTGCAGGTGAGGTCGCTGCCGGCGAGCCGGACGCTCTGCATCATCACTGCGGCCTCGGGGAATTCGTCCAGGCAGCCGCAGGCGCTGACGATCGCCTCGCCGGGACCCGCCGGGCAGACATTGTCGGTTCCGCAAGCATGATAGAAGACGCTCCAGCCGGACGGGTCGTTCTGCTGCGCGCCGGTGACGCCGGCCGGTGCCGCGGCCGTGTTGGTGACCGCTGCGCGCGTCTTGCAGATCGCCTCGCAGGCAGGAACCGGGGGTTCGGCCGGCATGCCGAAGGCGGCCGTCGTCGTCGCGACCGTGCCATCGACTTGCTTGGTCTGGTCGGCAAGCAGGCTCTCGGTCGAATGATCGATGATATAGGCGCCGCGGCTGAGATCGGGCTCCGACGCGGTGCCATTGTCGCTGACGCATCGATACTGGCGGTCGCGCTCGAAGAAGTCGCGGGTGAGCGAGAGTGTGCAGCTCGTCGAGCCGAACAGGCGGGTCTGGGGAAGCGGGGTGAGCCCGGTATGGACGCCGCCCACGACGGTATCGACGCCGTCGACCGTTTCGGTGAGCAGCTGGCACTGGCTGTCGCCGGCATAGCCCGAGCAGAGATCGGCGAGATCCTCGGACGCTTCGCACCCGGTATCGACCTCGATGCGGACATCGAGATAGCCGCTCTTGTGACTGCCGTGCGCGCGGACGCGGGCGTCTACACTGACCGGCCCCTGGCGCAGAAGCGGGACCAGATCGGTGTTCGGGGCGGCTCCATGATTGTCGCCCGTGCCGCAATCTTTGGGCAAGGTGTCTGTCATCCAGGGGCCTTCGCCGGCGGACGCGACAATCGTGGCGTTGACGCGGGCCTGGAGGAAGTCGGCGGTCTGGATATCGACGAGGCGCGCCGAGACCAGGCGATCAGGCTTGGCGACGGTGAAGCGGCCGGTGAAGGTCGGCGGGGGATCATCGCAATTGCCCGTGCCGCCGATCCGATAGACGCGGCAGCCAGCGCCGCAGCTGGTCACGCTCTCGAACGATCCGGTCGCGGTGACGATCTCGTCGTAGCTCGGCGACGTCACCGTCACATTGCGCTGGATCGTGCAACTGCGCGTCTGGGCGACCTTGCCCGTGCCAGCGGGCGAATCTTTCAGCATCTGGAAGATGCTGTTGCCGGACGCTTGGCGTGCCGCATCGCCCTGGATCGCGGTCGGGTTGGAGGCATAGGCGGTCTGGCCGACGGTCGGGCTCGACGTGCAGGATGTCGATTGCGCGCCGACATAGTCGATGACCGGGCCGTTGATGCTGGTTTGCGCAGCACCATAGCGTGGATCGGCGCTGGTCAGCGCGCCGATGACGCCGCCGCCAAGGTCGCCTAGCACCGAGGCCATGTTGCCCCACGCGAGATCGTGGCCGCAGCTGTTGTTGATGCAATAGCAGCTCGTGAGGTTCGGCATGTCGACCTGGGTCAGCTTCAGTGTGCCGGCGCCGTCGACGGCCCACTGGAAGTCCTTGCATGCGTTCCAGGTGCCGGGCGTGCACGAGACGATGCCGTTGGCGCAGATGCCCGAGACCGGCATCGGCAAGGTCAGGGCGGTGTCGAAGCTGCCGTCGAAATTGGTATCGCGGCTGATCGTGACCGTGCCAAGATCGCCGGACGCCGAAGGCTGAACGAGCAGTTCCAGCCATTTCGCGCTCTTCTCGCACTCGAGCGCGGCGGTGAAGCTGGTCTTGCCGTCGACGGTGCCGATCGGCTGGCCGGAAAGTCCCGGCGTCACGACATTCTGGAGCAGCGAACTGCTATCCGATGTCCTCGCGCGCGACGCGGCGGCGGCGGTTTGCGCACGGTCGGTCATGCTCTGCGCGTGCGCGGCCGTGCCGCAACCGATCAGTGTCACGAGCGCGGATAGGATGTGGGCGATCCACATAGATCCTGTGGTCGACCCGCAATATCTATGAGACCGAGGCGCAGATATGTCGGGCGTAGGCTGCAGGAGAGCGGAAAGACGAGGGCCAGCCGGTTGGCACGCACGACGACTGCCGCGCATCTCCTTCGCTTTTTCAGGGATTGTCACGCAGGAAACTTGCGCACGGACCACAGCGAAGCTTCGCCTGGCGCACATGAATCCCGCGGTTCGCGTGCGGTAATGCCGCGTGCTTCGCGCAGAAAGGCTGGACGTCGCGATTATGATCCTTGCGGTCCGCTTGCCGATATCCCGTGTTCGTCGCGCAGGAATTGCAGCTGCCGGCCGAGGTGCGACTGCACCCCGAACACAGCCTGACAATGGAAAGGTCAGCGCGGCCTTCGCTCGCACGGGGAGCTGAGGGGGCTTCTCCTCGTCCAGGCGAGGGGGCATGGCCGCGCTGACCGCGGGGATGACGATGCCGGGGAGGGACACCGTCATTCCCGTTCCCCGCGCGGACGCGTTGGCCTCATGGCCAAGGCGGGCAGACCAGAGTGGACCGCGACCGTACGGGAAAGGCTGCAAGGAACTCATGGCGCGGACATTCCGGCGCAGCAGATCACCTTGTTGAAAAGCATGAACTGGGCGTTGTCATGGCCCGGCGCGTGCTTGGCGCTCGTCCAGAGCGAGCCCGCGCGCCCGATATTGACGCATTGGCCGCCCTTCACGGGCTCGAGCATCTGGAATTTGTAGCGGGACTTCTTCCAGATGGGCGTGGGGATATCCGAGCAGCCGTCGGCCGAGCTGATCGTCGAGAGGCCGAGCCGGCCCATCATGAATTGCCCGCGCGCGGCAAGGCCCGCCCAGGCCTCGACGCTGTCGCCGAAATGGATGTCGCCGCCCAGCGGATAGGTCGAGCCCCAGCTGCCCATGCACCAGAAGAGCGGATCGAGCACCTTGCCGGCGGCGGCGGCGGCGCTGTCAGCCATGCAGGCGAGGCCAGCGGCCGGATTGCCGAAGAGGATCCCCTCGGGCTGGATGATCTCGCCCAGCGTCTCCGACTGCCAGGTCGGCAGGATCTCGGTCATCAGCGCGACGTCGAAGCCCTTGGTCTCGAGGCAGGGCAGGTCGGTGAACATGTCGAGCATCGCCCAGACCGGCGAGATGTAATAATGCATCTGGGCGAACATCTTTCGCGTATTCGTCCCGTCCGAGATGGATGACTGGCTCCCCTGCAGCTTGCCGTGGGTGGGCAGGATGTCGGTGCCGAGCGCCATCATGCAGTAGGGCTGGGTCACGACGTCGACCATGCGCGATGGCGACCAGAAGCTCACCTTCACGCCGAACCAGAAGGTCGCGCCCTTGCGGCAGGCGCATAAGGGACTTTCGGAGGATTGGGCGTCGAGCGCGGTCGAGAGCTTTTCGAAGGTGCCGATCTTCACGCCGCCGATGGTGATCGGGAAGATGCAGGTCCACTGGACCTTGGTGATCGGATTGAACACGGTATTGGTTGGGCAAGGCGAGGCATGGGCTGCGCTGATCGGGACCAGCCAAAGCGCTACCGCGCTTATGGCGACGCGGAGCGTCTTGGGGACAGTGGCACACGGTCGCTGCCGGGCTATTGATATGTACGTCGGTTTGACGTACATAAACTCAGCCCGATGTGGCACGGACGCGCGAGACAAAAGATGGCGAGATTTGAGGACAAGGTTGCCGCTATTTCGGAGCGCAGCACCGAGCGAATGAATTTCCGAACGAAGCCGCACGTTAAGCAGGCGATCCAGCGCGCGGCCGCCTTGTCCGGCGTCGACGACTCCGTATTCACGATCAATGCGGCCTACACCGCCGCCCTGGAAACGATCGCCAGCCGTGAGCGCACGACGCTTGATCCCAAGGATTACGAGGCTTTCTTCGAGGCGCTGGACAATCCGCCCCCACCGACGCCTCGCATGCAGGCGGCTATCAAGCGTTATCATGAGCTGCTCTCCAGCGGCGATCCGATCACGCGCGGTTGAGCGAGAATGAGTAATGATGGTGCTCGTCGAGCGCGGCTGACCGTCGCCTTCGATCCGGAGGTGCACGATCGAGCGGCCTTCTCGAGCGGCGTGGATGCCGTCGATAACTTCCTGCGCAAAACCGCCAACAAGTTGTCGCGGGCGGACAATCTGCGCACGTTCGTGCTGGCGACGGACGACGGGAATGTGATCGGCTATTATTCGCTGAACGCGTCCGAGATCGACTATGCCGAGCTTCCGGCCAGATATGCGCGCACTCGGCCGCGTCATGGAATGATCCCGGCGAGCTTCATCGCCATGATCGGCGTCGATCAGGCTTATCAGGGGCGCGGCGTGGGAACGGCTCTGCTGATCGACTGCATCGCGCGCATCGGCGATGCGGCGGACTTGGTGGGTATTGCCGTCGTGCTCCTCGATGTGTTGGATGATGGAGACCCGGCCGCTCTGGCGCGGCGCACCAGACTCTACGAGGAATTCGGGTTCCGCAGCCTCGAGCGAAACCCAAGCAGGCTGTATCTCTCGTTGGCGAACGTGCGCGCCGCTATCGAACGCCAAGGCTATCATTGATGATGATCCCTCTTTGCTGACAGCGGAAGCTGGGTCTCTTCAAGCTTAAGTGTCTGACCGACCTGCGAGATGATCACGGGCGCGACTGTCAGGCCGAGGCGTTGGCGCACGGCCTCTTCGAGGATGAAGATCGGGCGGCCGACCTTCTGCGAAAGCGCGATCGGATCGGGCGACGGCGACGGTCCCGAGGCAAGCAGGATCCAGTCGGTCGGCCTGGCCTCGTTGAGCGCCCAGCCGATCTCGACGGCATGCACTACGATCAGGCGCTGGGGCAGGCGCACATAGGTGAGCGGATTGAAGGTGAAGCCCTTCGGATAAAGGGTGCGTCCGTCGGGCAGGCGGATGTCGTCGCCGAGCGTGTAGAAGGGCACGACGGTACGCACGGCGTTCCGGCGGGTCACCCCGAGCGCCGCGCTGCGCATCGCGGTCCAGTCCGAGCGCGGCGCGAACTTGCTCGCCATGGGCGGGAGTGACGAGAGCTTGCCTTCGATCTCCCTCAGCGCATCGGGTTCGACGATCGGCCAGGTGCGCCCGATCGTCGACGTCGCCGCCTCCACCGGCTGAACCAGCATCGCCGGTGATAGCAGTAGCGCGGCGAGACCGGCGGCCTCGATCCAGGCTGGGCGGACCTGATGGGCGAGGGACGCGGCGATCATGATTTTGGCCTCGCAAAGGCGCGCTCGCCGAACATGGCGACAAGCAGGGTGGCGATTGAGAGCAGGACCAGCGCGCCAGCCATCGCCGCGAGCGTGCCATCAAGCGTGGTCGCGTTCCCGAGCAGCAGCACGCTGGTCACGATCAGCAGCAGTTCGCTGCCGATCAGCAGGCGCGCCGTCCAGTTGGCCGGCCGCGAAGAGAGCACGCCCCTCATACCTGCATCCAGCGGCGGATGCGCGACACGATCCAGCCAGCGGCGCCCGAGAGCAGGATCAGCACGCCGCCGCTTGCAAAGCAGGCGCCCGCGACGATGATCGCGCTGCGGATCACCTGCCCCGTGGGCTGATGGAGCGAGAAGCCGGCGACGGCAACGAGCACGCCCATCATCAGCGTCTCGATCAGGATGAGTCGGATCCGCCAATGGAAGGCTTGCCGTTCGGCGCGGACCGCGACACGCGCCTCGATGATCCGCTCCATCTCGTCTTCGCGGGCGAGGTGCAGCTGGAGCTGGTCGGGATGGGGACGGAGCTGGCCCACGCTCATTTCGCCGCGACGGACAGCACTGGCTGTCCGAGGATGGAGGCGGGATCGATGCCGGCGAGCTCGCAGACGGCTTCGAGCGGCGATCGGCCGGCGCGGACCTTGGCCTCGAAGGCGGCGACCTCCTGGGGCGCCGACGTGTTGATCCAGTAGGAGAACGGGTCGACGACGAGGCGCGCGATGCCGAGGCCCAGCGGCGAGTCGATGAAGACCTCGCTATAATGCGGCTTGTTGTTTCGGACCGACTTTAAGAGGTCGAGCACGAAGCCTGAATAATCGAGGATCTTGTTGTCGACCGCCTTGTCGTAGGTCGAACCCTGCAGCAGGAAACGGGTCGCGGCATTCTCCAGGATGACCTGGCCGGTGCCGCCGAACAGCATGAGGTCGTTCATGCTCTGGAGCACGATCCCGAAGCTGCCCTGGTACTTGCGCGCACGGCGATAGCCTTGCGCGAAGGCCTCGGCGAGGCGCGACAGGTCCTGGCCTTCGGTCCGCGTCATGAACTGGGCGGCCTCGTCGCAGAGCACGAAGCGCGGCCGGTCGCGCGCGGAGAGGTAGAGCTCCTGCGTCAGCGCGTTCACCACCACCATGACGATGACGTTGAACAAATCGGGCATGTTCTTGAGGCGCTCGAGCTCGAGCACGACGAACTCGTCATGCGCGATGTCGAAGGTCGAGGGTCCATTGAAATAATGGCCGTAGACGCCGTCGCTCGCGAAATCGCGGAGGTTGAAGGCAAGCTCTCGCGCGACGGGGATCAGGTGCTCGACCCGGTCGAGGTCGGAGACCGCGAATTCCGGGTACGAGCCGAGCCAGGCACGGACTGCGTCGATCCCCTCCTCGGCATGGCCTTCGTCGATCGTCCACTGCACGGCCGACTTGAGCAGATTCCATTCCGACGTCGTCACGCCCTTGCGGGTCGCGGCATTGGCCATCTCGGCGACGATCGCGACCGCCATGCTGATCGCCGACTGACGGTCGTCGCCGTCGAGCGCGAGGCCGAGATCGAAGGGATTGAGGACGAGATGCTCTTCGCCAATGTCGATATAGCGTCCCGAGCAGAGCGAGCAGAGCTTGCGGTAGCTCCCGCCAATATCGATGATCCGAATGAGCGCGTTCTGGGCGTAATATTGCAGGCAGAGATTGTTGAGCAGGAAGCTCTTGCCCGCCCCGCTCTCGGCCGAGACGACGAAATTGTAGTTGTTGATGCGCGGATCGAACAGGTCGAGCGTGACGAGCTGGCCCTTGCGGCCCACATAGAGCAGGGCCGGACGTCCGCCGCCCCTAAAGTCGGTCTGGACCGGCGCCATCAGCACCGCGCTTTTGACCGGCATGCGGAAATCGCGCTCGAGCAGCCGCAATGTCTTGCGGTCCGGATAGAGGCCGAAGGGCAGGCTTACCGGCAGGAGCACGGGGTTCAGGTAACTCTCCTCCTGCATCATGAAGGGGAGCGGTTCGGATTCCCAGAGACGCTTGGCCCGCGCCGCCATCTCGCGGGCATGGGCGCGATCACGGCCGAACACCCAGAGCGTGGGGATGACGCGCACGAACTTGGAATTGCCGGCCTCGTCGAGCACCCAGCCGATCTCCTCGATCTGCTTGCCGACCTCGACCGCGAAGCTGCCCGCCGCCTTCTGCGCGGACAGGACCTGCGCGCGTTTGTGGATCTCGAACTGGCTGTGATCGAACAGGATGTTGAGGGTCAGCAGGAAGGGGCCGCCAATCTGGTCGCTATCCTCGGACGATCCGCGCATGCCGCCTGTCAGGCGATTGGCGCGCTCGGCGGTGATCCGGCGCGCGGGCGACTTGGGCGTCAGGCAGCGCGCGACGTGATTGCCGAGGAACAGCTCGGGGCCTTCGAAGGACAAATCCGGGCCGGCATCGATGATCTGGCGGCGGATCGGCGGCGCCGCACCACCATCGGCAGGCTTCGCGGTGAACACGCCGGGCGCGTCGGCATAGACGCCGTTGAAGATGCGGCGATAAAGGCCGACCGTTTCCTCCGGCGCCATCCGGCGGATGCCGAGCTTGGAGAGGTGCTCCTCGACCTGGCGGCGCAGATCCTCGTCGAGCGGAGCACGCGACTTGAGCGAGAGGAAAGTCCGGAAGTTGCGTAAGGGAATGCCGTGCAGCGCGCGTAGCCCGTGGCGGCCGGCATGGAGATAATCGACCGTATGGCGCGCCGACGCCTGGATCAGCGGATCGTCGCGGACCTTCAGATCCTGATAGGCATCGAGCGCGGGCGCGATCAGGGGATCGGCGAAGCTGTGCAGCTGGAGGACCGTCCCTTCCGGGAAGTGGATATTGAGCAGCCCGAGCAAAGCTGCATGGACGTGACCGAACATGTAGGCGGACGGGATCAGCTCCCATCCATAGCCCCAGCCATCATCGATGCAGAGGAAGGCCTCCTCCTGTTCGCCCCAGGCGACGAGCGGCAGATAATCGGAATAGCGATCGCGGGCGACGGAGCTGCGCAGCCGCGCGTGCGTCATGTCGCTGGTCCGGCCGGCGCTCACGGCCTCTTCTCCGCGGCAGGCTTGAGTCCTGTGGTCGGAAGACTCGCGGGAAGCGCGATGTCCTCATCGCCAGGCTTCTCGCGGACCTGACCCAATATCGGTGCGCTGGCGGCCTGAGAGGTGGGATCGACGAGATAGTCACCGACCACCCATTCGGGCCGTTCAAGGATCGACCAGACGTAGCGCGGCATATACAGCCGGTCGGGCCGCTGTCGGTCGGCATAAGGCAGGATCAGGGTGCGGACCGTGCGCGGGGACTTCAGCATCGGCGTCGCCGGCTGGTCGAGCAGGCCGCGCAAGGTCGCATAGACGCTGTCGCGATAGCCGGCGAAAGCGGGCGGCGGTGTCTTGCCATGTGGCGATCTGCCAGCCGCAGGCGCGGGATTGGCGCCATGGGCATGGAGCAATGTCTTGTCGTTGGTGACGGCGGGATCGGAGGTCGACACCCGTCCGGCAACCGCGTCCTGATAGGCCTTGTCGGGCGCGATGCAGACGCCGTGGTCGCTGTTCTTGCAGCCGAACTTCTCGGGGTAGGGCGACATCACCGAGCCGACTGCGGCACAGCCGCCCAAGGAGAGCAGGCCGAGCATCATGGTCGCGGGTCGGGCCCGGACCCGCCGGGCATGTGGGGAGGGTGCCATCAGAATTTCACTCCTGCGCTGGGCTTGATCTCGAGGCTGACGCCTTCCTGGACGACGACCGTCACGTCCTTGCCGGCACCGACCTCGACGATGGGCCCGGCCTGGCGGGCGAGGTCGAGGTAGAAGTCGGTGAGCTTATCGGACGATTTGGAGAGGCCGCCCGCGACGCCTTGCTTGGCGGCGTCGGTCGTGTTGAAGGTGCGCACGGATCCGAGCGCCGAAACGCTGTTCTCTCCGAACGTGTCCTGCACCGATTGCGAGATGCCGCTGATGGTGCCGGCAATGAAGGCGCGCGCGAGCGTGGCGCCTGCCCGGGTGATGACCTGGCCGGACAGGCCCTTCTTGCCATCGGCGTCGACGAAGAAACCCTTGACGCCTTGGTCGACGACCGAGCGATCGTCGAAGTCGACGCACGAGAGCGAGACCAACTGGACCTCGACGCGCTCCTTGGCGAGGCTGCCGGTGGCATTGCCGATGACGAAGCAGCCGGCGAGGTTGGCCTTGACGTCATTGGGCAGGACGGCGGGCGCCTGGACGCGCGCGATGATCGGCTCGGGGTTGGACGTCGCGTCCCGGCTGGCCAACGCGTCGATCCCCGTCAGGAGACGCGCCTGCATGAAACCAGGCGGCAAATAGATCGTCCGATTCTTTTTTTTCGAGTCCGCCCCGGACCCCGCCTGGCCTATGTCTTTTGGCACGATGGACGCGGAAGCGTCCCCAATCGCGCCCACAAGCTTTTCCACAGGCGGCGCGGGCGGCGCCGTCGGACCGGACGGGGGCGGCGGCAGGCTGTCATCGTCCGCGTTCCTGACGCCGGCTTTTGCGTCCGGCGGCGTCGGTGGATAATTGACCGGCACATTGGGAAGGGCGGGCGGCAGGGGGCCAGAGTCATTGGGCTGCCCATCTCCGTCGGCGGCCGGTGTCTTCGCGCCGATCTGGATCTTGCCTTCTTCGATCGCCGACACGCGGTCGCCGAGCAGGGTCTGGCCGTCGAGCACTTTCTTGAGATCGCCGCGCAGTTTCTCCTCGAGACTGTCGCCGCGCAGGCCCGCGCCCATGTCGAGCTTGGCCGCCCCGGTCATGGGCTTGGCCGCCTGGTGGTTGTGGCCGGTCGCGGTGTAGAGGCCATAGCCGAGCACCGCGATCGCGGCGCCGACGCCGGCCTGCTTGGCGCGAAGCTTCTGGCGCGAGCCGAGGCCCTGCCAGCGGGCGCGCAGCAGGTCGGCCACGCCGCTGACGGAAGCGCCGGTCAGCTGGGCGTCGGCCGGCTCGGTGATGTTGCGCGGGAGCGGCGCGCCGTCTTCCTGAGGCTCGGGGCGGGACTCGTCGGTCATTGCGCCGCGCCCCGCCGAACGATGATGACGCGGGCGACGTCGCCCGGACCAGCGGTGGCATGATCGAGGGTGACCGCGAAGATGTTGGTGCCGAGCACGGTCGTCAGGAAGCTTCGCTCGTCGAGCTTCAGCGGTGCTGTTGCGCCGACCAGATATTCGCTCGCCGACAGCCCCGATCCCTCGACCGCGAGGCGGCGGCGTTCGTGCAGGGTCGCCCCGGTGAGCGTCGGCAGCGTTATGTCGGTTGCCGAGGGAGCGGTCTCGGTGAACGAGGCTGGCACCCGGTCCTGCAGCAGCGCGAGCGTGATCGACACCGCGCGCTCCTCCTCGACCAGCGGGCCGAGCAACGCCTCGTTGTCACGTGCCTTCTGGGCGGCACCCGGCTCCAGCACCACGGTCTGGGCTGGGATGTCGGCGGGTTCGACATAGAGCGGATAGTCCGCACCGTTGCACGACACGAAGAATTCCGATGGCGTCGTGACGTAGGCGCGGGTCACCGTTCCGGCGTCGTCGGTCTCCTTGACCAGGAACTTGATCCAGGCGTCTGATCCGCCCTTCTCGACCGTGATCTGCTTCTCGGCGGAGAATTTCACGTCGTCGATATCTCCGCCGTGGCAGACGACATGATTGATGTCGTGATTGGAGAGGCGGATCCGGCTGGTCTGGTCGGGCAGCGCGGTGATCGATTGCGCGGATGCCGGGGGCACGAAGGCCGGCGTCGACAGCGCGAGCACAACGCAGCCGAGCGGGCCACGCATCCTAGCGGATGTCGGCATCGAAATTCTCCTCGGTGAGGCGGGTCAGCCAGAAGCGGCCATTGTCGATCGCGTATCCGATCCTGAGATTGCCCCGGAACTTGCGGATCACGCCGCCGATCACGCGGACCTTCTCGACCGGCACGACGATGTCGGAGTTGGTGAACGTCACCGGCTGGTCCGATCGAATGTAGGTTGCGATCGAGAGCGTCGGATTGTCCGCGAGCTCGTCGAGCAGATGGTTCAGCCCATCGCGGACCTGGTCGTAGGCCGACGGATGCACGATCGAGAGCAGCTCCTGGAACTGGCGGTCGGCCGAGTATGCGGAATAGGTGCCGGCGAGCGATACGATGTTGCGGGTGACGGTGCGCAGATAGCCATCGGACGGCCGGTTGCCGGTGACGTAGAGGTCGCCGCCCGCCCCGAACGGCACCACCACGGTCCGCTGGTTCTGGTTCGACGTGTAGATCAGCAGGCCGAGTATGGCGGTGATGCCGAACAGGCCGACGATCGCGACCTTGAGCAGCCTGTTCTCCTCGAAGAGATTGGCCGAGCCCTGCAGGTAGCGGTGGATGCCGAAGCTGGCCGGCGTTCCCCGCAGCTGCTCCGTCTCGGTGTGGTGGCGATCCCGGACCTTCAGGAAATCGAGCATGGACCGTCTCATTCGAAGAAGCGGGTCTGGGTCGGACCCGGATAGTGACGAAAGCCGACCAGGCCCCAGCGCCAGGCGAGATGGGGCAGGAAGCCGCGTGGCTTCGAACGCTTCCAGGGGATGAAAAGGAGAAGGGCGCCGATGAGCGACCATCCGACCAGGCCTCCGATGGTGGCGGCCACGAAGATGGTCGACATGACCAGGATGAACTCGTCCGATCCGAACCACAGGATCTGAACCGGCCGGTGCAGATACTGGGGCAGCCGCTCGTCCATCGCCCTTCTCCTCCTGCTTCCTGACCATCGCTGAAGCGGCGGTCATTCCAGACGTCCCAGCGACGCCTGGCTCCGGGGGCCGGGCGGACCGGTCAGGCCCGCCCGGCCGATCGGGTCAGATCACCATCCCGAAGGTCTGGAGGATGGTGTCCGCCTTGATGAGGCATACCGCCGCGACGATGGTCGGGATGCCGATCATGACGTTCGAGAAGAGCCGCGAGACACCGAACAGGAAGGCGGCGACACCGCCCACGAAGCCCAGCGGCCCCTTCACACCCTTGTTCACGACGATGTCGTAGATGTCGTAGCCGAGGTCGCCCTGGGCGGGCGCCGTGAAGGCATGGGCGCCGCTCGCGCTGAGCAGCGCGAGCGCGCCGAAAGGGACAGTGATGCTCGCGATGCTCACGACGCGTTTGCCGATCTTGCGGATCATGGGAGAACTCCCTGGAAATGGAGCCGTCGGGGAAGCTGCCTGCCGGCATCGATATCTCGGTGTCGGCCGGGGAGGGCGGTTGACGGCTCCTGGAGCCCGTCGTCCCCGGCATCTGGGTCCGCCGCGCCGAAGATGCTCGGCAGCGGCGGCCCGCCATGATGGTGATGATCGTCAGTGCTGCGCACGGGCAGCCGCTTTCGGCCGATCGAGGAATTGCTCGAGCTCGCCCTGCTGAAAGCCGGCGACGAGTTTGCCGTCGAGGATGAGGGTCGGCGTGCCGCTGACACCGACTTGGCTTGTCAGGGCCGCATCGGCGGCGACCTTGGCATGGCCTTCCGGGCAGGTCAGCAGCTTGTCTGGTGCGGCGCCGGCATAGAGCGCGTGAAATGCCTTCTCCTTGTCAGGTGAGCAGAGGATGTGCTCGGACTTGGCAGCCGATTCCGGATGGATGTTCGACACGAAGTAGACGAGCTGCCGGACCGGCTTTCCTTCAGCGGCCTTCGCGATCCAGAATTTCTCGAGCGCGCGGCAATAAGGGCATTCCGGGTCGGTGAATTCGATCACGGTCGGCGCGCCGGCGGGACCAATTGCGAGCGCCTTGCCGGGGTCGATCAGCGCCAGGCGCTTCCGAACCGCGTCGTCCTGCGCAAGCGCGGTGAGATTAACGCCATCCTTGTCGTAGACGGCTGCGAAGATCAGATTTCCGCTTTCCGGCGCATAATAGAGGATCCGTCCGCCGGCATTGGCCTGGTAGATCGGACCCTTGATCGGCGATGGGCCGAAATCTTCGAAGTGGAGGTTGGCGAAACTCTGGTGAAGCTTGCGCTGGGCATCGTTCGCGGCGGTCGCGACGTCCGGAGTTGGGGTTGTCAGACCCGCCGAGGCAAGCTCCAGCGCGAAAAGGGAGGCCATGGCCATCCTAGCGGCTGCCATCTTTCCGGCCTCCGATGAGCTGGCTGTCGAAGTGCACGGCCGCGCCAACCGGAATTGTGACGGCCTCCGGTCGCCCCGGGATCGGGAAGCGGGGCGCGATCACGAACATGCCGCCGATCTGCTCCATTTCGTAACGGTGCGGTCCACCATCGATCGATGGCACGCTCATGACGGACGTGGAGGCCGCTGCTATAAGCAGGGGGGGAGAGGTTGGCGGCATGGTTCCTCCGTGGCGCGGTGGCACGCATTGTGACGGTTGCTTGGCGATGGCGGCGGCATGGCTGAACCGCCTCTATCCTTCGTGGCGTCCTGGATGGCGCATCGCTCGAATGCGGCCAAGGATGAGGGCGATGAGGTTCCTAAACGGCAGGATTCTGCCGAAGCGGCACTGACCATTCCGTGTCGGCCGGGCGGTAGCAGCGCGGCGGCGGAATACCGGGGCCATCAGGCTGCGTTCAACGATATGGAGCGAGAAGGCCGGCCGACATGGCAAGACCTACGAGGACCTACAAGCTCAAGGTGTCGCCTGCTGGTTTCGACATGATTGTCGAGAGCCATGCGCGTTTCGTGCGTGTCACCCGCACGCTCCTGCCTTATGGCCTCGCCCTCCATGCAGCATTGCACCACCTTGCAGCGCTCGACGATGACGCCCGATTGGACGCCGTCCGGGAATTCCCGCGCCTCGCGCTCGGAGGTGGACGAAGCGGCTCGGACCTGTTCGTGGGGGCGCCGCGCGGTCTGTCTGATCTGGCTGACGGACTGCTGGCCGACCTCAGTCCGAGGCTGGCGCCTTGGCCGTCGCCTGGGAAGGCCGATTTGTATCTGATCGCACTGCATTCAGTGATCGACGCGAATACGGACCATTTGCTGTCCGCTTATGGTCGAGTCGCGGCCGGAAGCTTGCTCGGCCAGTGAGTCGCCTCGAATAGACTTCAACTTGCTGACAAAGTGAGGGTGAATCTGTCTTGTCGAGGTGTGCATCACACCTGAACTTCATATCGAAACCTTGGCGACGACCATGGAGGTGCGATATGCTTTCACACGATGTTGCGGGCTCGCCCGGTCGGGACGTACTGGCATCGCTGAAGGGTCTGTCGGGCAAGAGCATCGAGCGTGTCCGGCGCCGGCGGCACATCACACAAGCGGATTTCGCCCGGGCGGTGGGCCTGAGCGTTCGCTGGCTCCGCGAGGTCGAAGGCGGCAATCCATCCTCGAGCCTTGAGCACCATCTCCTTTGTTCTCAGCAGCTCGGCATCCCGCTTGGCCAGATGCTCTTCCCGCTGCTCTACCTGAGCCGGGGCATGACCTATCCACTGCCGTTGGCGAGCCTTGATACCGTCGAGCTCGAAACCCGGTTCGTCGAGTTGATTGCGGAACGCAATTCGCGTGCCGTTCGCGATTTCCTCGGTCACGATCCGCGTCTGTCGGGGATGAGATCCTGACCATGGCCGCCCCGGATCCCCAAATTCGCGGGCAGGTCGAGGAACGGCTTGCTACTCTGCTTGAACGAGGGGAGCTCCTCCCGGGCGCTGTCGTCCCGATTGCCGCCCTTGCCCGCCGCTGGTCGGTCAGCGAGACACCGGTACGGGAGGCTGGCTGGCGCGCGGTCGGTGCGGGGTTGCTCGTCCCGGAGCCGCGGGGAGGCTTTCGTGTCCGGGAACCCGATATCGACGGACTTCGCGATCTTTATGATGCGCTGGAACTGCTGCTGGTGAGCGCGATCGGCCTGCTTCCGGCTTCCGCCTCACGGACCAGGCGAGCGGCGACGTTGCCAGACGCGGATCGCGGACCAGATCCAGGCGATGCGGACGCCGCATCGACCTTTCTCAAGCTGGCCCGTCTTGCGGGGAATGTCGAATTCGTGGAACTGATCCGCCGGCTCGGTAATCGCCTGGCGCCTTTTCGTCGCGCCGAGGCATCCTTTCTGGCGGACGACAGCCGAGAGGCCGATCTCTTGATGGATGCGCTCAAGCGGGGTTCTCGCGCCGACATGCGTATCGCGATCCGGCGCTATTGCCGACGCCGTCGGACCCTAGCGCCGGCGACACTCGGACTGATCGCCGAGTGGCGTCGGGCCGCTGCTCATCAGGACTGACAGATGTTGGCATCGATCTGCGACCGAGGCGCGGCCGATAGGACGCTCGGACATGCTCGGTTTCGCTACTTTCGACGTCGCCGCGTCCAGTGCGGCGAAGAAAGGAGACGATCATGAATACGCAAGACCAGCAGAGCGAGGTCATCGATCTCGGCGCGGTAACGACCGAGACCCGCGGCAGCAGCGTGCCCTCGCGACCCGACGACAATCTCATCGGCTTCAGGCCTCCGCTCGACGGCATCGCCGACGAGTGATCGATCCGCGTCCGCGCGGAAACCGAAGGAGATGATCATGAACAGGGAAGATGAGAAGGCGGAGATCGTCGATCTCGGCCAGGTCACCGTCGAGACCCGCGGTGCCTCCATGAGCGCGACCCCCGACGACAATCTGTCGGGGCTGAAGTCGCCGCATGGCGGGATCGCCGACGACTGACCGACTTCGGGCGCGCGCCGTCCCGGCGCGCGCCCGCTTTCCTCCGGCGGTCCCTCCCAAATCGACCATGCGCCAACGATCTGATCCATGGGGTCCGGAAGCTCATCGCTTCGGCCTGATCGCGACCGCGCCCTATTTACGGCGCCGCCTTGCTCTGGGAGCCGGGCAGTCGATCGATGCAGGCATGGTCCCTTGAACTCGTTCAGCGCAGTCGACGAACAGAGCCGCCGCCGCACCACTCCTCATGGACAGCCAAGATATGACGACATTGTCCCCAAGGCCTGGTCTTTTCCACTGTGTCGTGCGCGGCCATGTCGTCTTCCTCGACCTGCCGGCGAACCGCTATTTTGTCTTGGCCCCCTCGCTGGATGGGGCTTTCCAGCGGATCGTATCGGACGGCGCGGCGCATGCCGCACTTCCTGCCGAGACCGCGCGGCTTATCGCCCTCAACATCCTGGTCGATGGCGCGGAGTCCGTTGAAGACGCACGCGAGCCACCGCTGCCGCATCCCATGCGTAGCTTGCTCGACGAGACTGTCCCGCAATCGTCGCCCACCCGGACGCTGGCTTTCCTCATCCGGGAAATCGCCATGCTAGTCCGACTCAGGATCGTACCGCTCGAACAGATCATGAAGCGGCGCCGGCTTCGCGCACCGGAAAGCGTGACGGCGCGGGGGCATCTTATCAGGGCGCTTTCCGTCATTGCCGACACCCGCGCCGCCGACCGGTTGCTGACGTCCCACAATCGCTGTCTTTCCCGTTCCCTCGCAATGTTCGATGCCATGTGTCGCCGCGGGTTTCGCCCGAGCCTCGTGATCGGCATCTCCGACACGGGCTTCGGCGCGCATTGCTGGCTTCAGTCCGGTGAGATCATCCTCAACGAGGATCTCGACATCGTCCGGCTCTACACCCCGATCCTGGTCGTCTGATGCGCGCCCGCTTTCTCGCGCTCCAGGGGCGCGACCACGCAGCTGTGGCCAGGCATTCTGCGTCGGCGGCGCGTCATCACGGGCTCGTCGCGATCCTTGAGACGCCTGGCTTCGTCCTGTTGACGGACTCCGACGATATCGTGCCGCTCGGCGCTGAGGACGGTGTGATCCTGGGGCGTGTTTTCAAGAAGTCCGAATCTTCGGAGCGCATCCATGCGATCGACAATGCGCCGGCGGCGGCGATCGTCGCATCTCGCGGAAGCTATCTTATCGAGCGTTACTGGGGCGGGTATGTCGCATTCATCGCACGCCCTTCGGGCCCATGGCAGGTGGTGCGAGACCCGTCTGGAGAGGTCGATTGCTGTTATTGGAGCAGGGACGATCTGTGCCTGCTCGCGTCAGACATGGCTCTGGCGGACTTCCCAGGCGTCGAGGCCCCTGCGCCCGATTGGGATGCCCTCGCACTCTATCTCCAGAATCCGAGCGCGTTGGAGCGACGGACCGCGCTCGAGCATGTCGGTGAGCTGGTTGCCGGCGAACGGCTCTCGCTTACCAGGCCGCTGGCCGTCGAACCCCTCTGGTCGCCTTGGGACCATATCTCTGCCCCGAACGCGGAAAACGGACAGATCGAGCGGCTTGGCGCGACGATCGCAACCTCCTGTCGCGCCTGGAGCGATTCCTTCGATCGCATCTGCTTGCGACTCTCGGGTGGACTCGACTCGTCCGTCATCGCTGCGTGCATCGACGAACATGAGGACGTGCGATGTCTGAACCTCTTATCCCCGTCTCCCAGCGGCGACGAGCGTCGTTTCGCCAAGGCCGTCGCCGATCGTTTCGGCCTGTCGCTGCACGTCCACTCTTTCGACCTGGCTGCCATTGACCTCGAGCAGGTCGGATCGACCAGTGTCGCGCGCCCGGTCGGCCGATTGATCGGGCAGGCGAGCGATAGCGCCGTACTCGACCTGTTGGGCGACTGCGCCAATGCGGCATCGTTCAATGGCGAGGGAGGCGACAACGTCTTCTGCTTCCTGCAATCGCCGCTGCCGCTGATGGACCGCCTAGGCGGCCGAGGACATCGCGCAGGCGCCTTCTCGACATGGCGAGACGTGCGACAGCTGACCCAGACCAGCATGGCGAGGTCGGGACTATGGATGATCCGCCGCCTGCTGCGTGACCGATCGCCGTCGATTTCAGCGAGGCATACGGACCTCCTCTCCGGTGATGCTGTTTGTGTGAGAGGCGACGAGATCTCTCTGCCATCGTGGCTGCTGCCGCCGCGCGACGCGAGCCGCGCCAGGATCGCTCATGTCGCGGCCATCTATCGCGCCCAGGCTCGGGGACGACAACAGCTGGGCGGACATTCCGTCGTCTCACCGCTGGTATCGCAGCCGATCGTCGAGGCGGCGCTGCGGATCCCGACCTGGCGCTGGTGCGAAGGCGGGATCGATCGGGCGCCTGTCCGCACGATATTCGCAGACTGCCTTCCACCATCGATCATGAAGCGGCGCTGGAAAGGAGGTCCGGATGGTTTCTGCATCGCTCTCGTCTCTGCGCGGCGCGATGAGCTTCGTGCGCGGCTTTTGGATGGGTGCCTCGCGGACGCCGGTCTGATTGACCGCGAGGCTGTGGCCGTTGCCCTTTCCGACGCGGGCATCAGCCGTGCCGATCACTATCTCCGGATCCTCGAGCTGGCTGAAGCTGAAGCGTGGGCACGGCATTGGCTGGGGCGGAATTCGTCGTCGAGACCGTTCGCCGCAGTCGCGCCTGCCACCCCTTCCACCGGTCCAGATCGGCATCCGGCAAGGTTGGAATGACGCGGTCCTGCAGCCAGAAGCAGAACCAGGCGAGATTGCGTTGGTAGACGGCGTATCGGTGTGCCGGCTGAAGCTTGATATGCCGCTCTCCGGGGAAGACGAACATGTCGATGGGTTTTCCGCGCGCATGCAGGACGAGCCAGGGCTGGAGACTTTCAAGATATTCGCCGTCCGACATCTGGACGAGCATCGGAGTGTCCATGCGGTCCGCCGCGCGCGCGATCGACTTGCGGTCCCAATAGGCATCGGCCTTGTCGCCCGGGCGTGGGACGCCGAATTGGCTGAAATGCGAGCCGATGCTCGGACCGCCTATGGCTTGGGTAGTCTCGTCGTCGCAGCATTGTGCCATGCTGACCGCCGCGAAAATATGGCTGTTGATCAAGGCGAACTGCACGGTGGATGCGCCATCGCTGAGACCAGTGAGGCCCACGCGCTTGGGATCGATCAGCCCGCGATCGGCCAGCATGGCGATGCCGGTTTCGAGCGACGACTGCACGCTGCGCCGCATGAGGAAATCGGTATAACCATTGTGAATCATCTCGATAGCCGTCTTCGCGGGCAGGAATTCGCCATAGTCACGCGGTTCTTGAAGGCTCAGCACGGCGAAACCGGCCTGAGCGAAAAGCTGAATCGGAACCTCGTCACCCGTACCGCCGCGCAGGAAGCCGCGTGATTCATATTGGACGATGACGAGAGGCGGTTTGACCCCGGGCGCGATATCGGGAGGCAGGACGAGGTCGCCAAAGGTTTCGACCCCAAAACCGTTCTTCCAGTAGATGCGGCAACTGGGCTGAAGATGGAGCTGCGCAAACTCCGGGTTGGGCTGATAGAGGGTCCGGACCTGACCATCCCGGAGCGAGATGCTGACGATCCGGCGCGGCGTGGTCGATCCTTCGTCGGCGCACAGGAGCTGACCCTTCGCTTCGACGCAGCCGGTAATTAGATCTTCGCTGGACAGCAGCCGGCGCGGTTCGGGATCCGAGGCCGTCCAGCGGAACAGGGAGGTCCGGTTCCCCGCCCAGCCATCATGCTTCAGGAAATAGAGGGCTCCATTCGGCCCCCACCAATGCCCGGTGAAGCGACCGCGGCAGGCCTCGCCGCGGCATGGCAGGGCGATGTGGTTCCGATCGTAGATGTGGATCTCGTCGGCCAGGAAGATGCGCTCGGGATCGGCGGGCTCGATCTCAACCTGCTTGCCGTCCGGGGAGGGGGCCTCCTGATCGGGGAGGGCGGCAGGCGCCGTTGCACCCTGGAGCCGCGCACGGTCGGCAGGAGAAGCGTCGGCGACGACATGCGTGGCAAAATCGAGACGCTGGACGACGGGTTCCAGGCGATCGGCAGGAAGCGGTCTGCGCGCTTCGAAAGGAAAGAAGCGCTCATCATAATGGAAACCAGTCCGGGCCTCCTGTTCGAGAGCGGCCTCCGCCTTGATCATGCCGGGATGCGACGCAAAAATGACTGCGCGGCCGCTCGCGTCCCATGCGACATCCTCTATATCGGCCACGCTGTGGGTCACCTGCTCCGTCTTGCCCGAACGAATATCCGCGCGCCATGCCTGCGTGACGCCCTCGTCGCGCCGCAGGAAAAGAATTTGCCGGCTGTCCGGAGACCATCTCGGCACCGCAGCCTGGGGAACTCCGTTCGGAAGCTCGACCAGGCGTCCGTCCCAGATCAGCTTGTTCAGGAGCACGTCGCCGCCGGTATCCAGCCGCGTCCACGGGTGGTTTCCCCTCAGATCGAGGATGATGATCGCCAGACAATAGCTATTGCTCGCGACGTCCGCACGACGCAGAGAAAAGGCCAGATGACGGCCGTCCGGCGATAGCGACAGCGGAGCGTCGGATGCATTGTTCCACCCGATGTCACGCAACTGAATGAGGTCTTCGGCCCGCAGGGCCTGGCTTGCCGGCTTCTGCGACGGGTCGGGATCGATGCCGGAACATGGGCCAGCCTTGCTTTGCGTTCCGCACGTGAGGCCGAACAGCAGCGCGAGGAGCAGATGCGTGCGCATGATCAGAAGCTCTTCGAGATCGTGGCGCCAACGAATCGTCCGGTCGCCGGATAATTGGTGCTGTCGAAGGTGACGTCGTTCGCTGCGGTGGTCCGGATATGGCTTGGCTTGTCGTTCAGCAGGTTCTGGACCGTCAGGGTCACGTCGATCCTGTCGAGGAGCCTGGACTGGCTCCGCAGATGATAGATCAAGGTGACATCGAGCGGTGTCGTCGACCCGACGCGCGTCGTCGGCGCGAAGCGTTCGTCCAGCACGCCGCCGATATAGGTGATGTCCGCCGTCAAGCTGAACCGCTTCGTCGCGTAGGACAGCGATCCGTGGCCATTCCACTTTGGCATGTAGAAGATCTGGCCGGAGACCAGGGTCAGCGGCTGGCCGGGACCAAGCTGCTGCTTGGTCTGCAGATGGCTGGCCGACGCCGATCCGGTGAGGCTGCGATCCTTCCCGAAATCGACGCGATAGTCGATCGTCGCGTCGATGCCGCGGATCGTTTGCTTGGCTGCGTTGTGGCGGCGATCATCGATGACCGCAGCGACGGTCGAGGGATCGTAGGGCTCGCCCGATTCCGTGACGATGCCGGCAGGGATCGTCGCGGCAATGGCGTCAAGATAGGCGAGGGTCGGATCGTAGTGGATCAGATACTGATAATTGGCTGCCCCGAAGATACCGGCTGCCGAACTAATCGGATCGACGACGCGATCCCGATAGCGGGTGTTGAAATAGCTGACTTGCAACTTGAGACCGGGCGTTAGCTTCGGAGCGAGTTCCGCCGTCACGGTCCAACTGGTTGCCCGCTCCGGCTTCAGGTCCGGATTGCCGCCATCGAGCTCGAGCACGTTCGCTCCGGCAGGCAGGTCGTTGGCCCCGAAGTCGGTGGCGGGATAGACGGTGCCGTTGACCGGCCGGTGCAGCTGGAAAAGCGTGGGTGCCTTGAAGGATTTTCCCCAGCTTCCCTTGAGTGTGACTTCCGAGACGGGCTTGTAGATGATCCCGAACTTCGGCGTCGCGATCTGCTTGATGTGGGGATAATCCTCGTATCGAACGGCGGCACTCGTGGAGAGGCTTTCGATCCCGGAGACGCCCGATGATGGGGATACGAGCGGGACGCTGAGTTCGCCGAAGGCATAATAAGCCGTCTGCCTCGAGAAGATCGAGGTCTGGTGGACGCCATTGGCGTCGACCCCGATCGACAACCCATAGGATCGATAGCCGGCACCGATCGCGGCCCGGATGGTCTGACCGAGTAGTCGTGCGACCGGCCCCTCCAGGCCTGCCTCGAAACTGCGGATGCTGTTCGCATACCCGACTGCCTGCGTCAGCAGTGGAACCGAGTTGAATGTGTAGGCGACCGACTGCCTCGAAATATCGCGTCCATAGGTTCCGGTCACATAGGCTTGCCATGCGCCGAGCGGGAGGCCGATCTTGGGCGACACAGAATAGGAGGTCTGGCGCGGCCGGATCGCGAAACCGCTGATCGCGGCACTGGCTGGCGGGGCGAAGCCGGTCTCGAGAAACGAGGTGCGATGGCTGTAGATCGCGTCCATCTCGAACTGGATGTCCCCGATCTGCTGATGGCCGGCGAGGATGCCGGAAATATGCCGGATCGACGGATAGATCGTCTGATCGGCGGAGAGATTGGCGGTGTATGACCGGTCCCGTGCCGCGATCACGCTGGTGCGGCTGAGATCGAATGCCGCGAGTACGCCGCCGCCGGACCAGCGACCGCCCGTCACGCCGGTATATTGCTGCTGCTCGCCGCCGCCATCGGTAGTGGCGCCGTAACGCGCGGATACCGTGGCGCCCCGGTAATCCTTCTTCAGGATGATGTTGGCGACGCCACCGACCGCATCCGAGCCATACAGGGCCGACGCCCCATCGGGCACGATCTCGATGCGGTCGAGCGCGGCAAGCGGGATGGCATCGATATCGATCCCCTGGACATTGGCGTCATAGGCGACGCGGTGTCCGTTGATCAGCGTGAGGGTCGCATCCGGTCCCAGGCCCCGGAGGTTGATCGACGATGACGAATTGAAATTCGCGTTGTTCGCTTGCGATCCGTTCCCGGCGATTCCCGGATTCTGTCCACCCCCGAAATTCTGGGGAATGGTTCGCACCGCATCCCCGATCGTCGTCTTTCCACTCTCGAGAATGCTCTTTTCGCTCAAGCTGATGACCGGCGACGCGACCGGTGCTCCCCGGATCCGTGATCCCGTGACGACGATGTCCGCCTTCGCGGCGGCGTCCGCCGCCGCCGGGGTAGGGCGGATGAACACCCGACGGCCGTTCAGTTCGGCGTCGAGTCCGCTCCCGGAGAGCAGCGCGTTCAAGGCGCCGCGGATCGTATAGCTGCCTTTCAGGGCGGGTGCCTCGCGGCCGGTCAGATCGTCGCTCATCGCGAAGAGGTCGACGCCGACCTGGCGGGTGACGAGCTTGAGCGATTGCTTGAGCGATTGGGCCGGAAGATCGAAGCTGAAGATTTGCTCGGATTGCCCGCAGGCGGCGGACGCGATGAGCATGGCGGAAGCCGCGCTCCCGAGCATCGATCGGCGTGACAGGACCATCTTTCCCCCTTCTTTGATCGACCAGCTCGGTTCGCCGGCCCGTTGGATCAAAGACGGGGAAGGGGATTTTCAGGGTACCATGGGATCGAGATTAAAGATTCGCCTGCAGTACCAGCGTGCCGGGGCGGGAGCGGTCGACAGCCAGACCAAGGTGCTCGGCGAGCCCTTCGGCGACGTCGTCGGCATCTCCGGTGTGCAGCTGGAGAACGACCTTGAGTGCCCCCAGGGCCGGGTCGGCAAGCTCGATCTTGGTCGCCGATCCTTGATTCGTCTGCGCGATCACATCGTTGACCGTGACATCATCGAAATCCTTCATCGCAGGCCCCTTGGGCGCGAAAACGGGCGCCGGCGCGGAGATTAAGCGCGACTCCTCCGTCTTCGCAACGAAGTCCGTCGATTGGCCGGCGACAAGGTGTCTGACGATCGGTTGTTGCCCTCCGATCTGTCCGGGAATCGCGACGTCGATGGCGCCTTCGGTGAGTTTCACGACGACATGATCGCCCAGGCCGACCTCGAACACCGTGCCGCGAGCGGTCACACTGCCGCCGCCCGCGCTCACGATGAAGGGCCAGGATGCAGCATGCGTGACCTTGAACTGGGCCCGGCCGTCGAGGAGCGCGATCCTCCGCGTGTCGCGTGTGATGCGGACGTCGATGCGACTACCACCATAGAGCAGGACCTGACTGCCGTCGGAAAGTATGATGGTGCGGTCGCCGTCCGGAGCCCTCAGCTCCATCGTGGTCTGTTCGGGGGTAGCGGACGGTTTTGTCGCGCCGAACAGATTCATGATGCCGAAGACAGCCGCGGCCAGCCCGACGAGAATGGCAGCCGCCACCCAAACGATGCTCCGAGGCGTCCGGCCACCAGCGGAGGAACGCTGGCGTGTCTCATACAAGTGACTGGCCGACCAGGTCTGCAGGCGCATCGCATCGGCGATGCCGTTATAAGCTTTGCGTCGCTCCTCGGAATCTCCGATCCACCGGGCGAGGCCAGGCGTGTGCCGATCAGGATCTTCGTTCATCCGGTTCGCCCAGCGTTGCGCCTGGCGTCTCATCCGCGAGGGCGGAGCGTTCCTCACCGGGACGGGCCGCATCACGGCTCTCTCCGATACAGATCGATATGAGCGATGGCCTTCATCATATGCTTCTTCACGCCCCAGATGGTCATGCCATATTCGGCGGCTATCTCCTTATAGCTATACCCATCGACGCGGCTGAGCAGGAAAATCTCCCTCGTCCTGGGTTTCAAAATGGAGAGGACTTTGTCCCAATAGTCCAGTTCCTGACGGCTTTCGAGATCCTGATAGGGGTCGATTGTCACGGGCGAGTGGATATCGACAACCAGTTCGACCGAATGGCGCGACAGGCGTGTCGAGCCGCGAGCCTGATGGTCGACCAGCAGGTTGGCGGCGGTCCGCCGCAGATAATGCTGTGGCGTGTCGATGGTGGAACTTTGCTGGGCGCGCAGGAACCGCAGCATGGTCTCCTGGGCGAGGTCCGTTGCATCCTCGATGGATCGCAGTCGTGAATGGAAGAAGCGGATGAGCCAGTTACTTTCCTGGCGATAGAGGAGCGTCAGGGATTCGCTGGAGTCCGGGCTGGTGTCGCCGTTAGCGAGAGGATCCGACATCGCGATTGGCCGCTCAGCCAGCGTCTGAGGCGGATGAGCTGCTTAGGCGTTCAGCTTTTTGAAACGGCGCATGCCTTCGCCTCTCGTTGGTGAAGCGGGTTTGGAATTCACCTAGGACCATTCGCTGCTGCCTACAATCGCGAATACATACTATAGTAGATAAACCTTTGTACTCCTGATCGCCAATGGTTTTGCGCATGGATATGCGGAAACTCGTAGGCGATAATTGCGCCCGAATCCGCAAAGAGCGTCGTCTGACGCAGGAGGAACTCGCCGAGAGATCTGGTCTGACCCAGCAGTATCTAAGCGATCTCGAGCGAGGAAAACGCAACCCGACGATAGTAACTGTCTATGAGATTGCTCAGGCTCTTGGCGTAACTCACATTGATATGCTTCAGCCGTAGACTTGAGTTTCTGAGACTTGAACGCACCGCCGGAAGCGGCACATTAAAATCCTAGTCTCACGCAACAGTTGGATTCCGAACGCGTCACTTCGACCCTGAGTTTGCATGCCCAGTCGCCGCGTAACACCTGCGCGTCGACACGGGCGATGGAGGGGAAGGGGGAAGAAGAGGGGTGCCGCTCGCAATGGGTGAGCGGCTCATCCTCGAAGGGATTTCCCATGTTCGGATTGAATGTCGCAGCGCTGCTGCTGCGCGCGCGCTCTCGGATTGTCTCGTTGCGTCGCTGGGCACAGAGGCCTCAGACGCGCGACGTGAATGAGCACGCCCTGGCCCTAAGGATCGAGCCGCTGGACCCGGTCACCGATCGGGACAAGCCGGACGACGCGACGCATGCGGTGATCGCCGAGGCCCTTGGAAACCTGCCCCCACTCGTCCGCGAGGTTTTCCTCATGAGCCGGGTCGATCGCCTCAGCTATGCCGAGATCGGCCGTGAACTCGGGATTTCCCTGTGGAGGGTCCGCCGCGTCATGGGGACGGCCATCGCCGTGCTGGACGATGCGGTTTCTTCCTCGCGGACCGATGCGAGATTTCGCTCGTAGAGCCCAGAGCCTTCCTCACAAGGTGATGGGCGGCGATATCTCGACCAGCAGGACGGCAAGTTCGTGGAACAGCGCGTCATCCAGTCTGAACCACTCCCGTCGATGGTCCGCTTCATCCTGCGATCGGGCGGCCAGCCCCGCGTCACACAGACGGGCTCCCCAGCGCAGAGCGGTGGATTGCGAGGATTCCGCGTGGTTGTGGAGTCCGGTCAGGCTGAGCTGCTTCCCCTCGACCTGGCGTGCGAAGGTTTCGAGGAGAACCTCCATCGCGGGATCCTGTAGGAACGCCTCCCCAAGCGATGAGACATGGGCGCTCCGCAACCGGTGACGGAATGCGAGGAGCCGGCGTGCCGTGACCTTGGCCATCAGCAAGGCCTCTTGGGGAAGCTCGCTCTGCGACAGCAGGGCCACTTCCATCCGCAGCTCGGCGGCGAGCTGCTCGTGAATCTCGGCCAGTGAGCGCAGCTTGGCGAGCTTGTCTGGCGGATAGGACGCATGGGCGTTCATCGGGTTCAACCTTTCGAACCTGCTGCCCCGTCCTGCGAATCTTCGGCACGCTGGCGGCGCAAAAAAAGGAAACGGCCCTGGAGCCTGCGTCTTCGGCTGTTGATGGCTCCGGCCACGATCGCGGCAAGCACGCCGTAGGACAGCAGATAGAGCGTCGCGGCATAAGCGTGCCGGGAAGCAGGTGAGAGCACGACACTGTTCGCCACCACGGTGACCACCTGGAACGCGGTGCACCAGAGCGGCCAGTTCCTGGTCGACTGCACGACGATCAGCAGGAATGGCACGAGGAGCGCCACATCGACGGTCATCACCGACCCTTCGACGCTGTGGAACCGTACCGTCAGGGGCGTGACGACCCAGGCCGAGACGATCGACGCGACACCGTAGAGCGCAATGGCGATCTTCTCGTCGCGATCGCCGGCCCAGGCGACGAAGAAGGACGAAGCGGCAAGCGCGAACGCGTACAACGCCACAAAGAGCATCAAATGATCGCTCGGGGCATCGCGCGCGCTTGCCGCTGCGCCTCAGGCGGCGGCGCGCGCCGGCACGACCGCGAGGGTCCCGGTGACAAAGTCGGCTGCTGGCTTTTCGTAGAGCCCGCCAGCGGCAACCTCCGGCATGCGGAACGCGGTCCGCAGCCCCTCGAGATTCTCATGCGTCGCAACCATCTGGCCTCTGACCTGTACGATGCCCGCCAGCGCCGCGCCGACGCTGTCGAATGCCGCCTGGCCGGCAACAGGGGAGATCTGCGCGCGGACGCGTGCGTCGGGCAAGAGGATGGCGAGACGACCGATCGACGTGATCGCAGCCTCGACGGCGGTTTCGGCTTCGAGAAGCTGGCCCTGAATGTCTTCGACGATGGCACGACGTTCCTTGAGCATGTTTCACTCCACAGCCATGGCGGGCATGGCTCTCTTTTAGGTTTCAGACCGCGCTAGAATTTGATGACATCCAGCGCACCGACACCGGAAAGAAAGACTCCCCAGCTGAGCATGATGATCACAGGAAGACCAACCATCGCCCAAAGGACGCGATCTCTCTTCGTGAGGCTCCTGCCGCGCTGGGAACTCAGCCAGGGCCATGGATAACCGGCAGCCCCGGGTTCGTCCGGTGCCACGACGATGGCGTCTTGGGAGGGTGATTCTAGGTGTAGCGGCTCCTGTGCGAGCGGCTCGCACATGCCGGCTTCCTCGGCGGTGATCATCCGGGCCGCCTCGTAGCGGTCCTTGGCGCCTGATATTTCAACGCCGCGCTCGATGCGCCGGTTGACGGCGTAGTATGTGACGCCCAGGCGGCGCGCGATTTCCTTGGATCGATATCCTTGCGCAACAAGCCGCAACGCTTCGCGCTGAGCCTCGGTAAGTTTACGCGAATCGTCGGCCATGGCCGGCCACACCTCCCGCTTCAGCATAGGTTGCACCGGACAACTTTCCCAATGATTTGGTTACCAACCCTTTAACACTGCGGTTCGGTTGATGCGGTCGGGATGACGCCAATAGCCTCCGATTCGGTCCCTCGGCGTCCATCGTGCGCCCGATGAGCCCGATCTGTTCGTGCCATCATCTCATGGTCGGGAGCCGATTCGTTAGTCAAGAAGGCTATCAGGCGCGAGTGCGCCGCCTGTTGTGCTTTACCACGACGAACTCGAGCCTGGCGGTGCTCAATGGCAGACTGACGGCCAATCGCGACGCGCGTGTTCGATTTCCCGGTATCTTACCAGATATGTGATTTCGCGATGATCGGCGCACTGCATATGCGAAGGCGCGTTTCGACCGTGCGTTTTGCCATAGCCAGCGGCGTTTTGTCGCCCGGTTCTCGCGAACAGAGATGGAGGGCTGCGACGGCCGACCGACGGGGCGGCAATTGAACGGGCAGCGGCTTTCCTTCGGGCATGTTCCAAAAGGCGCATGAACGCTCAGCTCCAGTTAAGTTGCAGATTGCTACCAGGTGGGTTCCACGAAGGACTCAAAGTCATGTACGTTCTCAAAACCCTTATCGCAGGCGTGCTGTTGACGACCTCCTCGGTCGCACTTGCGTCATCGTCCTCGACCGAGGCGCGCGGAGAAACCCGTCTCACTCAGATTTTGGACGGCCGGACTGCCGGCCCGCCAGTCGATTGCATCGACCTCCACAGCATCGACTCCACTGAGGTCGTGGATGGTACCGCCATCGTCTATCACGACGGCAATCGCCTCTACGTCAATCGGCCGACAATGGGTCGGGAATCGCTCGATAGCGACGATATCCTGCTGACGCGCACCTGGTCGCCCGAGCTTTGCAGCATCGACACCGTGCGGCTCATCGATCGGGGCTCGCGGTTCGAGCGGGGCTTTGTCGGCCTCGGGCAGTTCGTGCCCTACGTCAAGCCGAAGCGCGGCTGACCGGAGCGCGGGCCTGACGGGCCTATCATGGTTTCCCGCCCGCGCAGACGTCGGCTGCCAGACGGGTGCGGATCTGGTCGTCGCAGACCAGATTTGCACGTGTGGCCCGCCCTGAGCTAGCATCAGACCGCCGGAAGCGCTCGCGACCGTTGCTGGCGCAGCGTGAGCAGCAATATCCCGGCAGCGACGACGCCCATGGCGCCAGCCGCCACGAAGGCGGGGAGGTAGGTACCGCTCTGTTCCCGAATGACGCCGGCGCCGAAGGCGGCAAAGGCGGCGCCGAGTTGATGCCCGGTCTGGATCCAGCCGAATACGATCGGTGCCTCCTGCTCGCCGAAGGCTTCGTTGGCGAGTTTCACGGTGGGAGGTACCGTAGCGATCCAGTCGAGGCCGTAGAAGATGGCGAAGACGCCGAGGCTCATCGTGTCGAAGCTGAGGAAGGGAAGCGCAATCAACGACAGCCCGCGCAGTCCGTAATAGACCGTGAGCAGCGTACGCGGGTTGTAGCGGTCGGTCAGCCAGCCCGACGCGGTCGTGCCGAACAGGTCGAAGAAGCCCATGGTCGACAGCAGGCCGGCGGCCGCCACGGGGGCCACGCCATGATCGCCGCAAAATGCGATCATGTGGGTGCCGACGAGGCCGTTGGTGGTCAGGCCGCAGACGAAGAAGGTGCCAAACAGCAGCCAGAAGACCGGGCGGCGCGCGGCGCGCAGCAGCACCGCGATCGCCAGCCCGGCCGTGCGCGCCTGCTTGGGAGGCGGCGGCGCAGCGCTGTCGGGCTGCTCGCCGAAGCGGCGCGCGCCGATATCGGCGGGATGTTCCGGCACGATGAGGGCGACGATGGGCACGAGGATCAGGCAGGCCAGGCTCACCGTCAGCACCACCGGCCGCCATGCCCCCTGGCTCGAGAGCCAGGCGAGGAAGGGCAGGAAGATCAAGGATCCGGTGGCTGTACTCGCGCTCAGCAGGCCCATGATCAGGCCCTGCCGCGTCGCGAACCAGCGATTGACCACGGCGGCGCCCAGCACCGACGCGACAGCGCCGCTGCCGATACCCGACATTACGCCCCAGCTCAGCACATATTGCCAGGGATGGCGCATCCAGAGGCTGGCGAAGGTGGCGGCCGCCATCAGCAGGAGGCCGGCCAGCATCGTGCGTCGAATGCCGAAGGAGATCATGAGGGCGGCGGCGAAGGGACCGACGAGACCGTAGAGAAAGATGCCGATGGCGGCCGCGAAGGAGATGGTCGTCCGGTCCCAGCCGAAGTTGAGCTGGAGCGGCATCATCAGCACGCCGGGTGTCGCGCGCAGGCCGGCGGACACCAAGAGCGCGAAGAATGTCACGGCGATGATCAGGACGATGTGGAGGCGGGGCGGAACCAGTCCCGACCGATGCAGCATGCGGCTCATCGCATTTCCTCATGGGCGATCGCCACCAGATCCTGGAGGGCCGCCTCGACACGGTTCCAGCGTTCGATGCCGAACCTGCCGACAAGGCGCGCCTGTGCGTTTCGCCAGGCCCCGGCGGAATCTTCCACCGCCTTGTGGCCCTTGGCCGTGAGGCGCACATTCTTCGCGCGCCGCTGGCCATCCTGGATGATGACCCAGCCTTCGCGGTCGAGAGGCTTGAGCGTCCGGTAGAGCGTGGTCCGTTCCATCACGAGCAGGTGCGCCAGTCGCATCAAGGGCAGAGGCTCATTGCGCGCGATAGTCCGCAGCACTGCAAACTGGGCCAGCGACAGGCCGGTATCTTCCATGACCTCGTCATAGAAGCGGGTGACCGCGCGCGCAGCCTTACGCAGAGCGCTGCACGCGCAGGGATGGTGGTCGGACGCTAAGGCTTCTAGGTGCATATGCATCATATAGAAGCGGCGTAGATCGGCGGTCAATCGATCGGGCAGGCGCGCATCGATCAGCAGTCACCGCAGAGCAAGTGTCGGCTGTCCTATCATCCATTTCGGACCTCGTTGTATCAGCCAGATGACCTGCTTATGCTGATCGCTCCGCATTATGTGGAGGGGGGATATGACCAACCAATCTGACCTGATCTCGCTCACCGCTGACATCGTCAGCGCCCATGTGAGCAACAATAGCGTTGCCGCGAGCGATGTCGCCGCGCTCATCCAGTCGACCTACGAGGCGCTTTCGAAGGCCGGCGAGCCTGTTCCCGAGCCGGAAGCGGCTCCGGAGCCCGCCGTGGCGATCCGTTCCTCGGTCAAACATGACTATATCGTCTGTCTGGAAGACGGCAAAAAGCTGAAGATGCTGAAGCGATACCTGCGAACCCACTATAGCATGACGCCGGAAGAATATCGCGCCAAATGGAAGTTGCCGCGCGACTATCCAATGGTCGCGCCGGCTTATGCCGAGCAGCGTCGCGGCCTCGCCAGGCAGATCGGACTGGGTCGCACGCCCGTCGAGACGGCTCCAGCGCCCAAGAAGAAGGCGGCCGTCAAGGATTTGCCAAATCCGCCGGCTCCCAAATCGGGGCGCGCGAAGACGCCGCCTGCGACCAACTCCTGATCGAACCAGGGCCGGCGCCCTGGGTGCCGGCCCAATCCTGTCTCAAGCCATCGACGAGTTTGCGGCTGAACTCCCGGATATGCGGCGGGACGCAGCAGACCACCGCGACCGCCGCGACTTCGGCCGCCCGCGTGCAGGATCGGATCGCGGATATCCTATCGGGCAAGGACATTGTGGGAACGGCAAGCCACGCTTTCGACGGCCTCTTTTCCGCCCGGGACCTGCTTGCACCCAATATCGTCGATAGCTTGCTCTCGAAGATCGTTCCCGTGGTCGGTGCGCCTGGCGTCACCGAGTCGCGGAGATCGCTGCCGGCCCTTCCTGCGGCCGCTCCCCGACCGGCGCCGAAGCCTGTTGCTTATGGGGGTCCGGGAACCACCGTCGTCACCAAGGTCGCTGATCTTGGTCATCTCGTTCGCGCTGCGCGCAAGCGCCTCAAGCTCAGCCAGCAGGAATTCGGCGATCTCGCTGGCGTCGGTCGGCGCTTCGTCTCCGAACTGGAGGCCGGCAAGCCGACGCTCGAGATCGGCAAGGTGCTGGCCTGCGCCGCAGCGGCCGGCATCGACCTCGGGGCCAGCGAACGTTCCGCTCGGTGACCACCCTCAACGTCTGGCTTGAATCCTGGAAGAGCCCGATTAGCTGTGCGCGCCCATGAAAATCTGGAGGCGGGGCGGCTCCCTGTGCTCACCACCTAGCGGGAAGGTCGAGCAGCGTTCACCCGGCATCCTCGATCAAAGCGCCACGCAACGACGCCGTCATGAACGTCACGAAGGTGTAGTCCTTGTGCAGTGGATACTTGCTGCGCGGCCGCGATCACGTGCACCGCGCTTCCTGTTTCGACTACTTCACGTCGTTAAAGGGATGATACCGCGCTCCCAAAACCGAACGGTCATTCAGACGGCGTGGACCTAATCGCTCGACCTCGTAACGACGACATCGTAGCCGTTTGGGCACATTTTGTGACGAGTTCCAGCCCGCTAGAGGACGATTGCGAGCGGCCTTTCTGATGCGGCCATCTCCAAGCATCCTATGAAGCGCGCCTCTAGACGAGAACGGCTTTGCCGACGGTGCGTCCGCGCTCGGCATAGCGCCTCGCCATTGTCGCGCAGACGAAAAGCTGGGCTTGGTGGAAGAGCATGAGCGGGAGCACGATCATTCCGATGGCATGGCCAGGGAACAGGATTGCGGCCATTGGAATGCCGCCCGCCATGCTTTTCTTCGATCCGCAGAACACGATTGCGATCTCATCCTCCTTGGAGAAAGCAAGCGCGCGACTGACCCACGTCGTCGAGCATATCACGAGCGCCAGCACGGCAAGGTCGATCATGAGAATGACGGCGATGCTACCCGGTGAAAGCTGGTGCCAGATTCCGGCGACCATGCCGGCGCTGAACGCGGCATAGACCACCACCAGCACGGACCCGCGATCGACGACCGAGGTGAGCAGTGCGTGGCGGAGCAGCCAATCTCCGATCCATGGCCGCACCAACTGTCCGATGATGAACGGCAACAGGATCTGCATCGCGATGTCCTCCAGCGCCTTCATCGAGAAACCGCCGCTTGCGGCCGGCAGGAGTTGCGACACGAGGATTGGCGTGAGCACCACGCCGAGCATGTTGGAGAGCGAGGCGCTGCACAGGGCGCCCGGCACGTTGCCGCGCGCGATCGAAGTGAAGGCGATCGAGGACTGCACGGTCGAGGGCAGCAAGCACAGGAACATCAGACCGGTCACGATGTCGGCCGGTAGATGGCCGCGCAGCAGCAGAGCCAGCACGACACCGGTCACCGGGAACAGGATGTAGGTACTCGCGAAGATGAGCGATTGTAACCGCCAGTGCGAGAGGCCCGACCAGATCGCCTCAGGCTTCAACCGCGCGCCATAGAGCAGGAAGAGCAGGGCCACTGCCAGGTTGACCGCTACATCGACTATGCCCGTCGCCAACCCGCGCGCCGGCAACAGGGCCGCCAGCGCGACGGTGGCGATCAGCAGCAAGAGATACGGGTCTATGCGCAACCGTGTGCGGAGGGTCTGGAAAGCTGACATGACAGGTCCTTCATTCGTGAAGGGCATGTCGGGCGGATCACCTAAATCAACAATCCTGATAGCCATGATAACGCTCATCATGCAAAATGATGACCATGACGAGCCTGCCGTTGATCCCGGTCGATCTCCTTCAGACCTTTGTCGCCGTCGCCGACGTCGGTAGCTTCACCGGAGCCGCCCGATCGCTCGGTCTTCGGCAATCGACCGTCAGCCAGCAGATCGGACGGATCGAGGCGCTGGCCCGGCAGAGGCTGATCGATCGCGATACCCATCGCATGGCGTTGACGCCTTCCGGAGAGCGGCTGCTCGACCAGGCGCGAGCGATCATCGACGCGCACATCCGGCTCGGGCAAAGCCTGTCAGAAACCCCGCTGCGCGGCAGGCTGCGGCTGGGCGCGTCGGAGGACTTCGTATTCTCGGCCCTGCCGGACGTGCTGGCGACCTTCGCGCGACGCCATCCTGAGGTCGATCTGGAATTGAGCGCCGGGCTCAGCCATGATCTCTACGAAGCCTTCGACGCGGGCCGGCTCGACGTGCTGTTTGTCAAGCGGAAGCCCGGCGACCGTCGTGGCACGACGGCATGGCGCGAGCCGGCGCGGTGGATCGGTCATCCCGACATGCGGGTCGATCCGGACACGCCGCTCCCACTCGTCCTTTATCCGACGTCGAGCATCACCCGCGCGCTCGCTATCGAGACGCTCGACCGGGCCGGCCGTGCCTGGCGGGTGGCCTTCACCAGCGCGAGCCTTGCGGGCCTCACCGCCGCCGCGCGCGCCGGGATCGGCATCATGCCCCATTCGGCGAAGCTGGTTCCGAACGGCCTCGCGGTCCTCAATGCGGGTGGTGCGCTGCCGACGCTCCCCGATCTGGAGTTCGTCGTCATCGGCCCCGGACCGGGTCATTCGGCGGCTGACGGTCTCATCGCCACCATGTTGCAGTGGGCGAGTTGACAGCGAGCCAGGTTCGAACGGCAGCTTCATCGCCTCCTCGCCCGATAGAAAACGGTCGTGTAAGTCCCAGAATCGGTCGGACGGTTCGCGACCTACATACGCCGTTCCGATCAGTTGGCGGGAACGACTGCTCATGCCGGAAGCCGCCAATGGCGGCGGTCGCCATGCCTCAATGCCGCGTTTAAGACGCTGACGAATCAGAAAGCGCATTCCGAACAGCGTTCAAGCGCGTGACCGGACGAACACCCCGTCATCACGCGCGGCGGGCGGTTTCGGCCCGACAACTCAGGAGGCTCCAGCAGTCGGCGAAACGACATGCCTGCGAGTCAGCGCAATTGGCTATCCTTGCTGCCGCGCCGGTTGATCCCCACGCTACGGATGCTTGCGTCGCGCTTCGACTGACAGGCAACGCAGGTCCGGGTGCCCGGAAGCGCGGCGCGGCGCGCGGCGGGAACAGCCTCCCCGCAATCGTCGCATTCGCCGCTGCCTTCGCCCGCCGGCATCATGACGCGCGCGCGCAAGACCGCGTCCTTCACCGTGTCGTCGATCTGATCCTGCACGGCGCCATCGGGCGCCCAACCATTGGCCATTGTGTCCTCTTACGCGCACGCGCTTTCAAATACCGAGATAGGAAGCGGGTCGCGACATTCAAAGCTCCGCCGGCCATCCCGGCCGCCTACGCGCCTTCGATAAAGAAGGCCTTCGACGTCGATCCGGCGTGACGGAATTTGGCGGCAGCTTGATACGCTGGGATGTCATACCAGGCCCGGGCCGTTGCCATGTCCGGGAATTCGATAATGACCGCTCCTTCGATAGGATCTCCTTCGAGTTGATCGAGAACTCCATAGATGGCGAGCGGCTTTAGCGGGTGACCTTGTGCGGCAAGGGAAGCGCGTGGCCCATACTCGGCCAGCGCGGCACCGTCGGTGGTCTTTTCGCGGATCATGACAAAATAGGCGCTCATATCGCTGTTTCCTGATTTAGTCGGACGGCGGCGCTGCGTTCGCCGGTCGTGGCGTAGAAGCGCGGCCAATCTGTGTGATGGCCGATCCGGCCCGTGCGTTCGCACCAACGGAGCGCACGAGCCGTCGATCAATGGAGATCAAACCTGCGCCAAGCCACCGTCGACCGGAAGATCGATGCCGGTGACGTAGCTCGATTCGCTGGAGGCCAGGAAATAGGCGCCGGCGGCGAGTTCTTCCGGCAAGCCGAGCCGGCCGAGCGGCGTGATCGATGCGAACATGCCCTTGGCGGCATCAGATGCTTCGTCGCTGTCGAACTGGCCGCGGATAATTGGGGTCTCGGTCGCGCCGGGGCTGAGCGAGTTCACGCGGATGCCCTTGTCCTTCAGTTCCTGCGCCCAGACGCGCACCAACGCGCGCACGCCGGCTTTCGCCGCGGCATAGATGCCGTGCGCGGGAACACCCTTCACGTTGATGATGGAGGACACCACGACGATCGAGCCGCCGCGCGTCATCAGCGGCAAGGCCTTCTGCACCGTGAACACCACTCCCTTGACGTTGATGTCCATGGTCTTTTCGTAGTGGGCTTCGCTTAGGTCGAAGATCGTGGCATGCTCGATGAAACCGGCATTAGCTACGACGATGTCGACGACACCCGCCTCAACTTTCACCGTCGTGTATAGCCGGTCGAGATCGGCCAGGCTGGTTACGTCGCCCTGAACCGTCGTCACCTTACCGCCGATCTCGACTTTGGCCTTGTCCAGTTCGGGCTGGCGGCGCCCAGTGATGAAGACATGGGCACCTTCCGCCGCAAGGCGCTTGGCGGTTGCCAGACCGATACCGCTCGATCCGCCCGTGATGACGGCCACTTTTCCTGCAAGATGAGACATGACGTGCTCCTTGATCGAATTGATGAGCAGCCCGGATGGGCCGCTCGCAATGAGGAGTATTGCCATTCCCATTGTGCCGGGTAAGGCTTCCTAGGGCGATAACGCCTATTCCTAGGGGGAATGATGGACCGGCTGCAGGCAATGGCCGCTTTCGTGCGGGTGGTGGAGACCGGATCCTTCACGGGCGCTGCGCGACAGCTCGGCGTCGGTCAGCCCGCGGTCTCGAAAACGGTCGCTCAACTCGAGGAGTGGCTTCAAGTCAGACTGTTGGTCCGATCAACACACGGGCTTGCGCCGACAGACACAGGGCTGCGATTCTACGAGCGTGCACGTGACGCGATCCGCGAGGTCGAGGAGGCCGAGCTTGAGGCGCGTGGTGCGGGGGCTGGCCTCTCTGGGCGGTTGCGGGTCTGCGCGGCAACCACCTTTGCCCGGTTGATGATCGTGCCGCACCTCCCGAAATTTCTGGCGGCCAACCCCTCGCTCGATATCGACGTGATCCTGGACGACCGGGTGATTGATCTTGTGTCCGAAGGAATCGACATCGCCCTGCGGATGGGGACAATGACGGATTCGACAGCGGTCGCGCGCAGGATCGCAACGGGTGGCCGGTCGGTAGTCGCTACCCCCGTTTATCTCGCCCGCGCCGGGATGCCTAAGGTGCCGGCCGACCTCCTGCATCATCATGCGGTGACGTACAGCCAGCTAAGCGACAACTGGACGTTCCGGCGCGGCAGCAAGGAGGAGTCCGTCGCTGTGCGCGGGCGGCTCCGGCTCAGCGCCGCCGAAGGAATTCGCGCGGCGGTGCTGGCCGATATGGGCTTGGCCGTGGCGTCCGACTGGATGTTCGGTCCCGAACTGGCCAACGGTGCGGTGGAGCGCGTGCTGCCAGAGTGGACGCTCCCGCCGATCGACTTATGGGCGGTGTATCCGACGGGAAGGCTGGCAACTGCGAAAGCGCGCGCGTTCGCCGATTTCGTTGAGACCGTCCTGTCGGATTCCTGAAGCGCGAGAGCCTGCTGGGCGGGCAGAACCCCCGGGCTCGTCAATCGTTGGGCTTCCATAGATGGAGGCAACGATGACCAAGCTCAGTACCGAAGACCGGGACGACCTTTCCAAGGGCTCGTTCGCCTTTCCGAAGCAGCGGAAGGAACCGCTCGAAAACGCTGCCCACGTTCGCAACGCCGTCGCTCGCTTCAACCAAGTAAAGGACGTGAGCGATGACGAGCGTGATGACGCCTGGAAGCGGATCGAGGCTGCGGCAAAAAAGTACGGGGTCGAAATCCGCGAGAAATCCTGGCGCGAGATCGGCAAGCCCTAGCTCCGTCCCGCCAGGCTACTTGGTAGTCCAAACCGGACCCTTGCAACCGGCGAGATGCGAAGCCGCCAATGGCGATGATCGCATGGATCGGCGGATAGCCCCTTGTGGTTGGCAGCAGCGACATAACCGCGATCGTCGAAGCAGCTGCGAAGCGGCAGACGTCGACCAGAATGCGTCGCTCACCGATCGGGAATCGAACGGCAGCGTCCGCCACGAGCTGTCATTCCGTTGTTCCACTCATATCGCCCGCTGCTCGTTGAGCAGCATTTGTCAGACCTGCCCCAATCCCCCATCTACGGAAAGTTCCGCTCCGGTAGTGAAACTCGCGTCGTCGCTCAGCAAAAACACCGTGGCAGCCGCAACTTCCTCTGGTTTCCCCATTCGGCCAAGAGGGATCGGTGCGATCAGCGTCGCCCGTACGTCGTCGGGCACGCGCGCCATCATACCTGTGTCGGTTGGGCCGGGCGCGACCACGTTCACGCGAATGCCTCGAGGCGCCAACTCTGTCGCCCAAGTACGGGCATAGGATCGCAGCGCGGCCTTGGTCGCGGCGTAAGTGCCGTAGCCGGAGACACCGATCGATCCCGCCACTGATCCCATCAGCACGACGCTGCTCCCATCGCGCAGTATGTCGAGCGCAGCCTTGAGACCGTAAACGGTACCGCGGACATTCACGTCAAAATGCCGGTCTAGATGATCGGTTGTTATGTCGGCCAACGACGCCGGCTCGCTGATGCCGGCGTTGAGCACCATGGCATCGATTTGGCCATGCACGTCCCGGATCGTGCCCATCACGCGCTCCAGATCCTGCAGTGATGCGGCGTCTGCAACAAGGCCGGTCGCCCCGCGGCCGATTTCCTCGACCGCCCGATCGACCTCATTGGCTGCGCGACCGGTGATGACTACGGCGGCGCCTTCCACGGCAAGCCTCTTTGCAACCGCCAGCCCGATACCCTTCGCACCGCCCACCACGAGGGCCACCTTGTCTGCCATTCGATACATTTGCGCTTTCCCGTCATGATAACGACGGGTCGCTAGATATACGGCGAATATCTGCTATCAAGAATGCACTATGAATAGCGTAGATAGCCGAGGGTACTGACCGTGCCTGTGTGGCGCAGAGAGCGTTGTCGGAGATGGCGCAAGTCCGGCCTGTACTCGACAAGATCGCGGACAAGTGGACGATCCTCATCGCCATCTGTCCCAAGCCTGCGCGGTTCAACGAGATCAAGCGGCGGCTGAACGGCATCACGCACAAGGCCTTGGCCGACGCGCTGAAGCGCCTCGAGCGGAATGGGTTTGTCACACGGACCGACCTCCCTACAGCACCGATCGGAGTTGAGTATGCGATCACGCCGCTCGGCCATTCGCTGCGGCAGCCATTCGAAGCCCTATGCGGTTGGGCGCTCGCTCATGGTCGCGAGATAGACGACGCGAGCGGCCGTTACGATGCTGGTCAGAACTCAGCCCGACGCGCTCAGGCGTCGAGATAGGCTGCAAGCTCGTCCGGCGCGGCGCGGGGAAAGGCGCGGCGCAGGTGATCGAGGAATGCGGACACCCTGGCGTTGAGCAGCCGGCGCGATGGGTAGAGCGCCCATAAGGCGATGTCCGATCCCGCCACGTCGCCCCAGCTTACCAGTCGCCCGGCGTGAATGTCTCCAAGCACCAACGACAACGGCAGGCGTGCCACGCCCGCGCCGGCGCGCACGGCGTCGCGGATCATCACCAGCGAGGCCAGGCGCAACACCGGCTCGATCTGGATCTCGATCGGTCCGGTCGGCGTAACCGCTGTCCAGCTTCGAGCCGCTTCGATACCGCGCACCAACGCTGGCACTCTTTTTCCGGGCATTCTTGGTAGGTCAGGGGCGGCTACCACCACCAATCGATCGTGCAGGAACGGCCGACCGACGAGCGCTTCGTCCGGCGCGGGATCGACGCGGATCACCAGGTCATATCCTTCCTCGATCATGTCGACCGGTCGATCTTCGGTGGTCACCTCCAACCGGATCTCCGGATAGGCACGTGCGAAATCCGCCGCCAACCTCCCCATCGCCGTTTGCGAGAACAGTAAAGGAGCGCTGATCCGTAGGCGCCCGCGCACCCGCTCGCTACCGGAGGCGATCGCCGTTGCGGTCTCCTCCAACTCGGTCAGCAGCGCGCCGGCGCGCTCGAACAGCGCGCGCCCTTCCTCTGTTAGCTTGAGATCGCGCCGTCCCCGCTCGAACAGCCGCAGATCGAGCGCCGCCTCTAGTTCTCCCACCCGGCGAGATAGCGTGGCCTTGGGGCGGCGCGCGGCTCGCGCGGCCTTCCCGAAACCGCCGTGCCGGGCGACGAGCGTGAAGTCGGCAAGCGCAAGTAGGTCCATGTCGTTCCACCAGTGAGACGCCGCGTCCAAATTGCGCGTCTATTTGCGCCGCCATGGATCACGCATCTTTCTCCAGTCAGCAAGACAAATGAAGGAGCGAACACCATGACCATTCTCGTCATCGGAGCCACCGGCCGCGTCGGACGCCACGTCGTTGATCACCTTGTGAAGCGTGAGGCCGACGTGCGCGTCCTTACCCGCGATCCCGCCAAGGCCGATTTTCCGCCGAGCGTCGAAGTCGTGCAGGGCGATCTGCTCGACATCGACGCGCTACGCGCCGCCTTCTCCGGCATCCGCACGCTGTTCCTGCTCAATGCGGTAGCAGGTGACGAATTTACCCAAGCGATCATCACTCTAAACATCGCGCGCGAAGCGGGCGTCGAGCGGATCGTCTACCTGTCCGTCTTCGGCGCCGACGAAGCGGTCAACGTCCCCCATTTCGCGGTCAAGCACGGCGCCGAACGGATGTTGGAAGCGATGGGGTTCGGCGCCACCATTCTGCGGCCGACCTACTTCATCGACAACGACGTAACAGTGAAGGACGTCATCCTCGAGCATGGCATCTATCCGATGCCGATCGGTGGCAAGGGGCTCGCCATGGTCGATGCCCGCGACATCGCCGAGATTGCGGCGATCGAGCTGATCCACCGCGACGCCGCGCCAGACGCGCTGCCGATTGAGACCATCAATCTGGTCGGCCCCGACACGCTGACCGGCACCGACGTGGCGGCGATCTGGTCGGACGTGCTGGGGCACCCGGTGACCTATGCCGGCGACGATCCCAGCGGGTTCGAGGCCAACATGGCGACATTCATGCCGAAATGGACGGCCTATGAGATGCGGCTCATGGCGGAACGCTTTGTCAGCGACGGCATGATCCCGCAAGACGGTGACCGCGAGCGCCTGGTGAACCTGCTCGGTCGGCCGCTGCACAGCTATCGGGAAACCGCCGTCCGGATTGCCGCTGCCTGACCCGACATTTGGCCTGACTTGCCTGCCGCCGGCATGCTCGCCGGCGACAGGCACCCGGCCTTCCGCAACCTTGAACGTTAGCTATCCCGAAGACGTTGCCTCATCCCTCTTGTTCATGGACACGCAGCATCCACCGTTTTGCCCTGCCAAAACAGTAAGCGCCTCGTGACTACTCCCGACCAGACCACGTCAATCGCTGCTGCTGGCGGCACTCCTAAAACCTGTCATTGCGTCGGCGCGAGAATCATCCGCTCGCTGTCCCTGCGCGGCGAGCCATTCGACGAAGGAGTTTTGTACCAGCACGCGTTCCGCGTGTTCCGGGACAATGGCGACATAGCCCGTCCGGCGGACCTGAATCTTGGGTAGCGGGGCTACGAGCTTGCCGGCTGCGATGTCGATTTCGAGCATTGGCAATGGGCCGATCCCGATGCCCAACCCATCCTCGACCGCTTGCCGGGTTACGAAGAA